>Ga0247758_1001270_pt1 | contig 19530 bp, 29 predicted proteins | sample UWRJL156409C4_FD_180950 | JGI IMG/M metagenome (GOLD analysis project Ga0247758, IMG submission 180950) | Plant litter microbial communities from Arlington Agricultural Research Station in Wisconsin, United States - UWRJ-L156-409C-4 | ecosystem: Environmental > Terrestrial > Plant litter >...
TTCCTAAACCTCACCGCCATCAACGGCAACTACGCCGGCCCCTTACACTCCCCCCCTTCCACAGCCCCCGCCCCAGGCGCAGGCCAGACATTCATCTCCCGGCGCCAAACCTCCACCCTCTTCACCTACTCTATCGACTTCTCCTTCACTCCTGACACCCTCAACTCCGAACTCGGCATCTCCGCCTTCCTCACCCAGAACCACCACCTCGACATGGGCATCGTGCTCCTCCCGCGCTCCAGCGCTACAGCATTCCTCGAGGGCAGCGACACCGATAAAAACCCAGGGGAGTTGATCCCCCATGTGCGAATCCGCGGGATGTCGTATGTGCCTGTGCCGGCGGAGGTGGTGATTCCCGTGCCGAGGGTTTGGGTTGGGGGCGAGCTGACGCTGGAAGTGAGGGCGGATAATGCGACGCATTATGTGTTTAGTGTCGGGCCTGCGCGGCGGGTGGCTGAGATGCGGGAGGTTGCTGTATGGTCGAATGATGCGGTCAGTTGGGGGTTTACGGGGGTGTTGCTGGGGGCGTATGCAACGAGTAATGGCGGGACGGGAACGGCGCCGGGATATATCTCGCGGTGGAGGTATGTGAATAGGGGGCAGGTTAGGGAGTAGTGATAGTAGTAGTAGTAGTAGAAGTAGGTATATTCTCCCAAACGCCCGTCCTCTTCTCTCTAGGGTGTTGCTACGTATCATTTGTGTCTAAACGTGCAAAAAGTCCAGCTTCTAACCGCACACCCAGCCTTGCCGTTTGATGATCCCCAATGCACCCGCCCCGTGGTACCCTAGCGTAGGTACCGAAACTCCTGTAAGTCAGCCATCCGTCACTAAAACAATTACACCGTCCCCTTGCGCCTTCGCACCTCGACCATAGCCTTGAGCGGCGGTACTATGGTATTTCCGATCCATATCGGCTTCAGTCGTTCGGCGATAGGCTTAATTTCGTAGTTCATCAAGAGACATGCTAGGGTCATTTTGAGCTCGTGGCCTACGAAGAACCTCCCGGGGCTATGTCTGGGTTAGCCTTCGGGTATCATTGTGCTTCTTGGGTTGGTTGTACTCACCACGCGTGTCTCCCGTGGCTGAACGGTAGGTATGTGTCGCTCGTCGTCGACATGCCCAGTCTCTTAATTCGAAGCGCCTCCTTGGGATCCTGCTCGGCTTGCGGACGTGCCTCGAATGCCTCCCGCTCTCTCGAGAACCGCAGGGGGTCATACCGGTTAGGCTCCGGGTAGATCTCCGGGTCGTGGTGCGTCCCCGCCAGGTCAACCAACAAGTATGAGCCGTACGGCACATGCCAGCCCTCTTTGGCGTTGGTGATGCCGTCCTTGGCAATCACCTTACGGTGCGTCAGCGCCGTCGCGAAGTGGCTGAGCCGCATGCTCTCGCGGATCGCGCTGTCAATACGGTGCAGGCTCGAGAGTCCCGCCTTGGTCCAGTAGCCCGTCTTCTCCCCGGAAAACACACGGCTCGCCTCATCACGCAGCACATCCAGGATACCCAGCTCCGGGTCCGCCGTGAGTAGGTCCAGCAGCAGACTGTGGCCTGTGATGACCGTCGTGTGGATTGCCGCGAACTCGATAGGGATCAGGCTCCTGGAGATGAGCGCGGAATCGATCTGATCCGCGCACCCGTCAGCTTGCGCCTGCCGAATCATCCAGGTGATGAGACACTCCTCAGGCTCCCATGTGTCATAGGCCGGATCGCCGGCGGCCTTGCGTGCCATGTCCTGCTGGCGCTGCTCAATGAGCGGGCGAATTATGGCATATGACTTCCGCCAGATCCGCCAGTTGGGCGCCACGACGAAAGGCGCCACAATCGGGTGGAGGATCTTGGGGAACACGTTCAATATGAAACTGTTGCGCACGATGGTGTCGGCGAGGGCCACCTGACTGTCGGTGAAAGCTTTGTTGCGGCATGTTTCCTTCCCCACCACCACGCGGTTGGTAACCCGTGGAACGATGCCGAGCCATGCCTCCCAGAGATTGAGCGTCTTCCAGTTTTCTGTATCGGTGCCGAAGGTCTCGTCGATGCTCGCGTGAACGTCCTCCTGGATACCCGGGAGCAGACCGACGAGGTTGCGTGCCAGATGCTTGTGAAGGGACGTGACGGGGAAGTGGTCATCGGTCTTGAGGAACTGGTAGTGGCCGTGCATCACATCGGCATGTGCCTCCTTTGCTGACACATCACGGTCGGGGAATTCGAGGAGCCAGGACGTCTGCGAGCGCGGCAAGACAATCTCCGCTGGACGGCTGGGGGCCGATGGAACAACATAGGCGCGGTCATTTTTGGTGTACTGTCGTCTTCCGTGTTAGCGACAGGAGGGGGCGGGGGGGACCGGAAGCACAGCAGGAAACCGCTAAGACACTGACTGACCTTCTCGTAGCCCTCTTCCATCCAGGAACCAAAGTGTGTAACGTAGCCGATCCAGTTCCTAATGTTACCGGTGATTCCACCGCCGAAGCCAACACGCGGTATGGAGCTTGGATAGCTCGGCTTCCACGTAAAGTCGACGATGAAGGAGCTAACGATGAAGACTAGAATGGCGACCGCAATGCGCCCCGGAGTCAGCAGCGACTCGAGCAGCTGCGAGCTAAGGCCGGCCGTCATCTTGAAGAAACGAACAGATCAATTGCATTGCCTAGAAACAGAAGTATAATGATTTCCCACTTGCGCCCCCGAGAACATATACGGAAAGGAAGTAGAAGGGACACTCGCGGGCTCCTGTGTTACAAAGACATCTCCTGGCCGGGTCCGTGTGGTGTGAAACAATGGTGGCCCGCAGGGTTCCAACCTAGGTTGTCCCTGCCGGAAGGATGCAGATGCACGGCACTGCAGTCACTGCAGCGAGTGGGGAACTGTTAGTGCAAGGATGGGGCGGAATCTCCAAAAGGAATGTGAGAATGTCTGTTTGCACCACCCCTTGGACAAACAGCAAAGCCTAGATTATTACAAGAGAAGCCTTATTCGTATTACGAGAGACCGTTTCGGGTCTGTGAAAGGCCTCATTTACCTTATAATAATAGGCTGTTAGAGAACGCAAGAAGACCTGCCGTAACACTGCGAAGGAATGCGCTTGGGACATGAGGGGTACCAAGTACGGTGCAACTCCAAAAAAGAGAAGCCCCCCAAAAGATTGCCAACATCAGGCTACAATCCAACGACCAGTAGAAATCAAAATAATTCACAATAAACGACAGCAGCTTCTTCGCACTATGCGAGCCGCTTGGAGGTTCTAGAACTGTGCTTAGATGGATGTTGGGTCTGTGATTTCTAATTGAGATTGCCCCACCTTTGGAGAAATGTCTTGAATGTAGTGTATGGCGGTTACTTTTTCTGAGCGCCTAATGTTTGTTGGGGAGAACTTGCTGCCCCACCCCCGGAAGACGCTCGGGCCTAGTTCAGAGGCTCTCAGCGCTTCTTGTCGTACTGTTCAACGTTGACGCCTGCTACGCTAGCTAGCGTCGACAGTGTGGGGACTTCTGGGAGACACAGCTGCCTGGAACTTGTGAACTTCAAGGCAGTGTCTTTGTGTATTCTGCCTAGTGTTTCGCGGGCTCTTAAATGCTCTCAGGAAACGGCTTTCTTTGCAGTCGGGATCTCCGCTCCGTCTGCCTCCTTTGTTTGACATCTTGCTCCCTCGCTTCGCACATCTTTTTTTGGCGTGGGTCTGATACGACGCTGGCCCTCTTTGCGAGACAAGGGCAACCACAGATGTGGGTGAGCCGCAGCGACAATGTCAACATTCAACGGCCTGGTAGCCGAGTTCCCAGACATCCGAGGTGCGTGCTCTGGGGCCTTTGGAGGCTTCTGTGAATCCAATTCTGACAAGGAACAGTCGACTTCTTTCGTCATCATGCAGACCTTCGGCCTCCGCTGGCGTGCTTCTTGAGCCACATCCACAGCGACCATCTCGCTGGCCTGGAGAGCCTGCGTTCGCCGTTGTATGCAGACATGCTTGTAAATCACCGCCCCTCCTATTCTGACCTTTGTCTTGTTTATTTAGTGTCTATTGCTCGCCCGCCACAAGGGAAATGCTACTCCGACTTGAGCGGTTTCCGTGTCGCATCAACTATGCCAAGGGTATTTTGGAAGCCCGTGTTCAGCGGTACAAACACCTCAAGAACCTGCTTGTAAGCTTGACAACACTGAAACTTGGGCGTCTCTGCTTATTAATATGGCTAGAAACCTTTGCCTCTCGAGACCCCAACGGTACTGGAACTTGAGCCTGGAAGCCATATCCAGGTTACGCTGTTCAATGCCAACCATTGCCCCGGCGCCGTCATGTTCTGTAAGTCCACGATATTTCTCAGTTTGAGTCCATTCATTTGCTCATACCAGTACTGCTAGTATTTGAGGGCAACGGCAAGGCTGCCCTCTACACCGGCGATATCAGGAGCGAGCCGTGGTTTGTCAACGCAATTGCGCGCTCTCCGGCCCTGATTGAGTATTCATGTGGGCTCAAGACACTTGACACTATCTACCTTGACACCTCTTTCACCGATGACTTTTCCTTTCCGCCCAAATCCGAGGGAATCCGTGAGCTGCTTGAGAAGGTGTCCAAATATCCGAAGGACACCATCTTCCACTTTCAAGCTTGGACTTATGGGTCAGTACGCTTGACGCATGATGGAAAGCAATTGCTGAACACCCGAGCAGCTACGAGGATGTGTGGATTGCTTTGTCCAAGGCCTTAGACACCAAGGTTGGCTTGCCTTCGCCAATATCGCGGCCGCAGCTGACCGTTCCCAGATCCATGTCGATGAATACAAAATGCTCATTTACGGCTCCTTGGTGGCTAAAGATTCAGCTTCCAAATTTGGCGCACAGTTCCATCTGTCCCCCGAGGCTGCTGGTCTGGTGGGATTTATGTGTGGAAACACCTTCCACACTGGCTGCCTGACCCTCAACAAGGACGTTCGCCTTCACAGCTGCGAAAGGGAGAACTACTGCCAAACTGTACTGGATTCTCCCGTTGTTCGAATACAGCCCGTGATTGCTCGTCTTCCTGGTGGCCAAGAGATTGCCGAAGTCGGCGTCGGTGGTGGCGGAGACGATTTGAACAGAGACGCTGAGCTAGATTATCTCGTCCCTGCGGAGATCGAATCTCTTCTTAGTCTGTAAGTCTGAGAGGATAAACGAGCCTGGAATTTTGACTAACTTTGCAGAATATGTGATGACGATGATCTGCCAGACGACTTGAAGGGGCAAATCAGCCTCTTCCTGACACATGCCTCGGCGAGTGGACGTAAGATCCCCCTTGATATTGAGAGGGCCGCATTTGGGGACAATGACGAAATCAAGCTCGTAAACGCATTTCAAGCCATAGCGAAGAAAACTCAGCTCATACGCGAGAAACTACCTGCCAGCATAGGCAAGGATCACGAAGCTTTGCCCAAAGTCATTACGTTCCCGTATTCTCGGCACTCCTCATACCATGAGTTATGTCATCTACTCGAGGCCTTCAAGCCCGAGGATGTCTGGCCATGCACTGTTGACGTTCGCGAATGGCTTGAGAGAGGTAAGTTTGACGCATCTCCTGCCACACCAGAAGCTGCTAAGCAAAATGGGTAGATATTACGATCGAAGGTCTTTTCGGAAAGTACTGCTCTACAAAAGCATTTCGGCACGACGGAATCATGCGAGAGCGGGCAAAGAATATGTATGCTAGCGAAGTTAACAACGAAAGCCAAGCCACAACCACTTCTGCCGCGAGTTCGATCCCGTATGCGCCACCCCATCACTCTCAGTTTCCGGTCGAGGATACGATACAGCCCGCAATCGGCACCCCTGACCCTCAGATAGGAGTATCTCAAGCCCATGAAGCAGACCTTGAGATGCAGCCTGAGATTCCATACTCGGGCGGCCCCAAGGAGATTTCTGGAGCAGAGGACAAGCCTCTGGGGGCCGAGGATTCGTATTTCATATGTATCCAGGACTCACAGCAATCCGAACTCTCAGAACTGTCCGAGATATCTTACGAGGCTCGCTTGAATGCATTCAGAGCTGCCCTAGGCAACATAAGAGGCGACGTTTACAGAGAGATCAGTCTGATCAGTGCAACAGACAACCACTCCAAGCCGGAGCCCGAGCTTGGAGGTGGATGAAAAGACTTATCCAGACCAGGGATTGTCTGAGAAGGCGCGATATCCACCCTCGGTACGTTTAACTCGATGAGGACAATGTAAGAGAGCGATTCTAGAAGCCCTTGATCCGGTGAGTAACCAACGCCGACCGCGCTACCTTCCGTTCCTGGTGACAAGGCCGTCGGCATTTGTATTCATCTAACCACGGCAGTCTTGTGGCATTCCTCCACTTTCCATGGTGGCCACGCGATGTCAAATACGACTGTGGGATTTCGCAAAATAATTTTTCCATACTCCCGTACCAACTGTGTCGCCAAGGAAATGACTTGTCAAGATTCACCCATAGCTTGGTTATTTTGTCCACAGAATAATAATTCCGCCGATTGCAATACAAAAACACCATTTGCAACGAGCGCCGTATTTCGAAGTTCGCTGGTAGCATACAAGCGACTCAATGGAGATTTAGCCAGTAAACCACGCAACGACAACGGCACCTCTCGGCGCCTTTGAGGCTAAATCGCCTTCTGCTCCCGACAGCCCCGAGCGAACTGTGGGGAAGTAGACGGGTGGGTGCGCATCAAATAAAGGGATGGCGGTTGCTCTACCGGAGGCGTCAGTTCCTTGGGACGGTGGCTTTCCCATCGTGCATATAAGATCCCCTGATAGACTCAATGTTCCCCCCCCTCCCGCGCCCCTCGACCCATCCCCCGGGTTCCCAAGCAAGCCACACCTTCTCGCCATCCCGTACCAGGTACCTGGAATCTCTGGATTGGCCACGCGAGAGGCTTGCGGGATCATGTCAGCCCTGAGCCCGTGACTTTATATACGTACCCTCTTTCCATCATAACGCACTGTGCTACCCCATCACGGAACCTCCCTTGACCCACACGCGCAGCAGCCACGATGTTGTCATCACGCAACCTCCTTGCCTTCGCGATCGTCACCCTCTTGTCGGCATGGTCCTGCCTGGCATCCCCTCTCGATAGACCCCGATCACCTCGCTTCCAAGACCTCTCCAACATCCTCGATGCTTCGAAGTTCAACGATGGCAAGGGTGTCATGCGTCGCGCCGATGCTGGCGCGGGATACCTGGGTGTTTTCTTCCTCGGCGCCGACCCCTACGTGTATTTCTATCTCAGTAATGGCAACAATGCCCTCTCACTCAAGGCGTTGAATCGCGGGCAGCCGGTTATGAAGCCGACGAAGGGTACAGGGGGCGTGAGGGACCCGACGATTATTCAGGGTGGTGGGAAGGACGCGGGAAGGAAGTGGTATATCATTGGGACGGATTTGCATATCGGGAAGGTGAGTTTCGTAGCACGGCGAGGTGGATAGATAGATGCTGACTAGGTGGTGACAACAGACAAACTGGGACGCGTCGCAGCGGACGGGGTCGAAGGGTATCTTTGTCTGGGAGAGCACGGATCTAATCAACTGGGTCAGTGAGAGGCTTGTTGTCGTTGAGGATGCGACGGCCGGCATGGTATGGGCACCTGAGGCAATCTGGGACCCGGCCAAGGAACAGTATCTCGTCCATTGGGCATCCAAGTTTGTAAGTCGCTTTTTTTGTCGTACCTAGGGAGCACAGAAGAGAGACTCACCACCGCAGTACCCGGCCTCCGACACCCGCCACACCGGAAACCCATCCAACATCCGTATCCGCTATGCCTACACCAGCGACTTCAAGACCTTCTCGGCGCCCCAGACCCTGATAGACAAGGCCCCTACCAACATCATCGACCTGACCTTTCTCCCTCTCGACAACGGAGGAAAGAACTTTGTCCGCTTCATGAAGGACGAGACGAAGAAGACAGTCTTCGCCGAGGTTTCCTCAACCGGCCTGTTCGGCACCTGGACGCGTCCCGGTGGGGACAACGCGATCATCCAAAGCGGCGTCGAGGGCCCCGCTGCGTACTTGGATAACCAGAATTCGCAAAAGGTGCATCTGCTTTTGGACCACTACGGTGGCGATGGGTATAGGCCCTATGAGAGCTCGAACCCGAAAAGTAACAGCGGGTGGACGGAGAGTAGCAGGTCAGTGTGGCCTGCTAATTTGAGACATGGAAGTGTGCTGCCGGTGAATCAGACGCTCTTTGATGCGTTGAAGACAAAATGGGGATGATGATGCAACCGGGTGAAGAGGAGGAGCAGAAGCAAGAGAAAAAAGGCTGGATGGTTTGTGGTGTGCCAAATCCAAGGCCTATTCCGTCGGCATTCAAACATATTGGGAGGATTTGAAAACAAAATCGAGGTATTCATCATCTGGCGTCTGTGTTTGCCATTTTGATAGTTGAGCCGACGCCGCAGACGCGAAGCTTACTAGTCGTGGCTCCAACCGAAGCGCTTTGACGGAATAATTCAACTTTGTAGCGATATAGAGGAGAGAGCTTGAGCTAGGAAAGAAATGAGAAAAACCTGAAGAAAAAAAGGGGGGAGGGGGGGGGTTATACCTCCGAGATTCGGCGAATTCCTGACAAGTTGGTAGTTGGGGAAGGAGTGGGCTGCTGTAATCACACCTTCTTCTCGTCGCCGTTGTTTATCCAAGTGAACAGTGGCAGCTTAGGTCTCCGAGTTGTAGAAATTGCCCGGGGATGGGAACCCGCACGCCCTTACCCAGTTCCCGGGCCACTTACAGTAGCAGCAGGCCAGTGACGAGCATACCTAACTGGGCATTGCGTTTGAAAACTTGAATTTCACTGCTAGGCGGAAATGAGCGACACAAACAACCCAACTTCGATCTTCGAACCAGGATTTCGCAGCTGACGGGGCTCCAAACAAATGTAAACATCTTGATGATTCAAAACACCCAAAGTGTCCAACATCACCAAACATACCTATGATCATACCAGGCCAGAATTTCAGACGGAAATCTCCAGCCGCATGAAGATAAACAATAAGTTCACGTGAGATCAAACTACCGAGTTTCCCTCTGGTAAAAGAACTGAGAAGGCAAATGCTCCAGGTGGAATGGAAGGAAGTCGTCGAATCCAACCTACACAGGACGCGCAAACTCCACGATACCTTTCTCACCTGAAAACGAGAGAGATTTTCAACCCCGCCTACCTAGCACAACCAAACAATACGGAAATGATTATGATATTATACCATTCCAGCAGGAATCACCCTTCCGCGCCCTCTTCCCCCGCCGCAGCAAGCCAAAAACCGGAAATGCCAAGACTCTCACCAGCCCCATCAACAAGGCCAGCCAATCAGATAACATGGTTCATTGTTTTCTCTCCTGAAACGGAAGGCCACAGCACGCCGTCTCAGTGCCCTTCCCCGACACGCTAGCACCGGCTATCTCAGAGAGCGCGTTAGCGGTGGCCTACCTATCAGGATCACACTGATGTGGGAAAAGGGAACGCCTGCAATGATGCATCAAGGCGATTTCTGTAAATTTGCGAGCATTTCAGGGGTTGGCCAACACCTGATACATCTCGAACGCAAGCAATTTTTGGGGATGCTTGGTCTCATTACCTACCTGTGACATAGGTATAAAATCCAAGCCGCTCCTCAAAGTTGATCAACTAGATGGTGATGGAGGTCTTGCCTGAACGACCCGTTGCCCTTGGCCACTGATTTCGTCCTCAGTTTTCACTCACAAATCCGAAAACAGTCTGCATGCATGCATCGATAATAGTTCAATAGTTCTAAATTAGGTGGCTCGATTGCTCGTAGCACCACTATCGCACCGTCTGACCACCCGTTGGTGAAGAATTCAATCTTTGCCACTTTCCCGTTTCCAGCCTTCGGTATCCAATAATTCAGCGAGCCGGCACCCTTGCCGTCCGTCCCAGCTGTCTCCCTTTATGCCCAGCCTAAGACAGAAGAAAGCCAAAAAAGAGTAAACCCAAAAAAAGAAAACAAATAGAATAAGAATGAGCATGCGCTGTTGGGGTGGGTATCTCTCTTTTGCAATGAAACCAAGTTTTTGTCTTCGCTATTCCTTACCAATCTTCCCATCCTTGTCCTCCACTGGTGAGCCAACAGCAATGTAACACTTCTGCCCAGCGTCCATAGATGCGGGGGTTCCCTATTGAGCCCCAGACCTGACCGCAGACTTGTTGTCAACTTCAAGTTCCAGGTGGGGTACGCCGCCGATGCCGAGCCCATTTGTGGGTGGTGTTACGGCTTGTTGGTAGGGCATCCCCGTCGAGTATATGACCTGTCCCTGGGGAGGATAGTGGTGATAAGCCGCCCCGGGTGACCGCTGTGTGCTTGGGGAGAAGGGAGAGGTGGCCGAGTTTGGACCCGTGTGATGTTGTGGTGCCATCTGTGTGTTGAGGCGAGGCATTGAGTAGTGGCTGGTAGGCCCGGAAAGGCTGGCCATGGCTGGCTGGGACGTCATCTGGTACCCAGTGGTGGTGACAGGATAGATACTCCCAGCCAAATCCGGGACCGTTCGGGGGCCAGACTGCGAATACGATGTGTAGCCTTCATCGTAGCCGTGATTGTTGAGAGAGGGGTCCACGCGCTGACGCTTCGCCGATCGCTCTTCACTGGCATAGCCAGAGTAGTGTTGGTATCCGGAACCATATTCTCTCCCCATCTGTGGTGAATCGTAGAAGTTACCTCCCTGCGGTGTCATCGATGGCCTTGGCCGTTCCATATGAGCGCCTGACATTCCAGGATCATGCAGGCTAGCAGAGCGACGGTATTGAGCATGAGGGTGTCCAGTTGGGCTGTGCTCGGGACTGTGGACTGCCGGGTGGTATTGTTGATGGAGGCTGCCGCGCACAGTGTCTGCCTGACGAGCCACGCTGCTGTTGCGCTTCCGGGTAGTGATGCTCCTGGAGTCTTTACGCAGACGCAGGCGTACGCCTTGGTCGCTAAACGATCGTGTCAGGAATGTCGACTCGGCCATACCAGGGAACTCCTTCTGAGAAAAGACCTGAAACCTGTCGGAGAGAACACGGTTGAGCATCCAGCATTCCCTGTCGCCAAGTTTGAGCTCATACAGGGTAAACTCGAGCCTGTAGTAGCCTTCCTTTCTGACAGAGAGGTCGCCGAAGACGAAAAAGCCGCCCTGAGAGTTATCCGTATCCTTGAGGCTGTAAAGAGATGAGACTACAGTTCCCGTGAGAGCGTTTTCCTTCGGGCTTGGGGAGGGTGAGTCGCCCTCGGTCGAACTGTCGTCATCTTTTGGGCTGACTAGCCGGGCTGTGAGGATGAGATATGGGTTTTGGAGGAAGTTGTTGTTTGGGTCCCGCATGCCGTCAAGTTTTAACTGAACGATAGGCGGAGGGTCGATCGGCTTGCGGTCTAGGTTGTATGTTAGCTCATGCCATTGCAGTGGATGTGCATCTTGGAAAGAAGACTAACCAGTACCTTTCTCCTTGCCTATGGCAACACGCGCATATTTGGGCTGCTGGCGCACTATGAGCTCGAACGGGCGGTCGATGGCTCCCGAGCCGGATGGAAGATAAGACGCCATCTGGATCTGGTGCACCGGGTACTTGAAGAAGGGGTATGTGCACGTCGGGCAAAGAGCGCGTGGTCACACGCGGTTTGTTTAAAGTATGAATCCTTGAGCCTGAGACTCCTCACAGTGACAAAAGACGTTGGTTTGGCAACGAACTGGGAATCCTAATCGTGTGGCGGTGATTAGGTTCTGAAATCGATGGTTGAACCACGTGGGGGGGGCTCACAGATGCGCGTGCTCGACGGTTAACTGAGGGTTTGGGAATGAGTGGAGGCTGCCGCCAGAGATGTATCCAGGAAGTAAGACTACGAGTCGCAGATGGCGCATTCCTGGGGACAGTCGAATGCGTGTTTTCTTTTCAACAATAGCTCGTCCTGCTGGCGTGGTGAGGGGAGTCTAGTCCGTTTCTCGACAGCAGTGATGACGACGATGGCGGCCAGGCAGATCGCGGGCTCGAGTGAGGGCCGACCTGTCAGCGTGAGGATGTATCTGAAGTTGGGTCTAGGCCGAGGTCGAGGTCGAGTCGAGGTCGAAGCCGAAGTCGAGTGGTGGTGCCGGTGGTTGAAGATGAAAGAAGGTAGGTCACCAGTAAGCCGGTGGGAAGGAGATAGATGGGGCAATAGTAGGTAGATATGTAAGAGGCGGAGAGGCGGAGAGGCAGCGGCTGGCCGTGTAATGCGAGGGGGTGAACGTAGCAGAGGTAGAGGGGCTGGCCCAAGTAAGCAATGCAGGTCCGCAAGGAGGGAGGCGTGTTGAGTGGGGCTCGGTCTGCCGAGGGCTCGTGGCGTGTGTGTAGGTATGTATGCCTGCTCTGTGCTGTGGAAATCCCAGTCGATCCCGGTCCAGTCTCAGCAGGCGGGGGGCACGCTGGACGGATGCTGGGGGGAGGGGAGAGGGGCGGGAGAGAAAGAAGAGGGTCCAGTGCCAGAATGCTTCAGGTGTCTGCACTCTGCACTCTGCACACGACGTGCGCCTGGGTCTGCGGACGGCAGACCAGCCAGGAAATGGCGGGCAGCCAGGCAGGTTGGTAGCGGTAGCGGTAGCGGTAGTAGCAGGCTACGCTGGCTGCACTGCGGGTGCGGAGCGAGAAGGCGAGAGCGGCCAGATGGGGGTGGAGGCTGCAACCAGAGACCGGCCAGTCCAGGACGGTCAAGGATCGTTGGACGGAACCAAGCAAGGATGTGGATGCTCTCGCGTGAGTGGAGGAGATGTGAGGTGTGCAGCAGTCCAGTACCGTACCGTGTGCCGCATGCCCCGGCGGGTCCTGTCCTGGGTTCTCCAAACACCCTTTTCCTGCTATGCCGTGCCCTTCCGGTCCCCAATCGAGATGGCTCGTCGACCGGGTGTCACCAACGGAACCAAGAACTGCGAGCCTGCACACCTAGGTAGGCAGCTAGAGCTAGGTCTAGATGTGCGATGTGTACAGGGCCTAAAGCCAATTCCCTCCTGGTCCACCTGTCAGATCTAGCGTGCTGCCGCCGGGCGTGGCGTTGCTAAGAGCCGAAGCTAAATAAGCAACTGGCGCGAGATGAACATAATCGAGGATAGAGTTCGAGGCGGCAGATGGGCGAGCCGCTGTTCGTCTGCACCTGCAAAGCTGGCCGCGAATGCGGGACGGGGTGTCGAGTCTCTCTCTCGTCTGGCGGACGTGCGTTCGCGACGACACCGGACGCTGTCAGAGAGGAGGATGAGGTAGATCCGGAGAAGGTCGTAGCCAGCCCAGGGAAGCAATGCCGTGTCTGCCAAGTAGACGAGTGCAAGCGTGCGGGCAGGGCCTGGTCGCGGCGAGTGATGATCGCCTGGAACCGGTCACACGATGGAGGATGCGATGGGACGAAATGGGGTAGGTAGGGGAAAAGCGGACGAGATATAGCTATATCAGCATGCTAAGTCGCAGCGGAGGCGTGTGAGGGCGGCCGGCGGAGGGGGGAGATGGACAGCAGCAGCAGCAGCAGCAGCAGCAATAATAGACCGGTGCGCAGTGTTATGATTGACGTCGAGGATGAAGTGTGAGGCTTGCTACCAGGGGGAGTCGGTTCAGCAAGGGCTCGAACATACCAGGGCCTCGCCATCTGGCATCCATCGGCCTCGAGGTCGAACTTCCCCAGGCAAGGGTCCCTAGAGAGGTTGAGCGATGCGCTTGCGAACACGCCGTGAGCAGGGCTCCTTGGTTCGTCATGGATTAAGGTAGCTAAGGCTAGCGGGTAGTCGCTGACAAGGTGGGACAGTAAGGGGGTGGGTGAACGAACGGGCAGGGTCCGATGGTGTTCGGCAAGCCGGGTCTCCTCTGGAGGCAACGAAGGACAGGTAGGACCGGGGGGTGGGTGGAGGATCGAGGTACGCAGTACGAGGGCGTTGAGGATCGAGTGCTGTCGGCCACCGGTGGGCGCGGCACAGCCATGTACCGAGTACACCTGCGTACCGCGCTGCCGCGTTTGCGCTCCTCCTGATGAGCGAATCTCTCTTCCGTCTCGCTCGCGCCTCGTCTGTCTGTGGCCGTTCTCAGGGCGCGTTCCGTTCCCGCGGCGCTCGCGTCATACACGATGAGCGATAGAGACGCTGCCGTGTAATTTTTAATTGCCCTATCGCTTGAGATACCTGGGATGTCCCACTCCTCACGCTCCATCTGGTCCCGTGCGGGCAGCAGACCAAAGCGGGTATCGTGGATGGGATGTGTTGGCAGGCACGGCGGGCAGGGCAAGATCAACCCAGTCTACCATCCAGCCGGCCCAGGTGATGGCAGGCACAGGTGGGGAAACCTTGGGGAGGAAAGGACCCTCGACTGCCCGTCTGGGCTTGTCGTAAGGTCCTGACAGCTCAGGTGGAGGGTCATAAGAGGCAGGTGAAGTACTCGGTACCCGCCAAGGACAGAGCGCCATTCTGGATAAATGTGCCGGAAGTGGCCAACGCTCCAACAAGCGCCACTGGCCGAGGCGGCGGCCAGCCATTACCTAGTGTGAGTTCGGGCAGTCCATTTCCTATTCAGATCACCAGTTCGGCCGTGGGGCATGGCAAAGCTCCGAGCCCTCGCAACAGCACCCAGAATCCTGCTAACTACCTAGCTGCTTGACACACAGGGCTCCTCCATCGCCTCCCGCTTGCGAGCCTGGGGGGGGGGAGCTTGGTCGATGGCGTCGTCTGCCATGGTGCCACCTGAGGTGTGGGGCCAGACGTTGAGATTCTGGAGGGGACGTCAGGCACGGGCAGCTACATGCCCGCTGCCGCTGCCGCTGCCGCTGCCCATCTCACCTCCGGTCAATGGATTAATCACGATCCACAGGGGACGTAAACTTGCTCAGTTCGATCGCAGCTTGAAGGCTCCCGGAGGTCGTTCGCAGAGAGGCGGTCAGGCCGGGTGCCTGCTCGCCGGTTTACGCCTGCCAGGTGTTCCTGCTCCTTCCCTCCTGCTCGAACACGGCCTGTTCCGGCATTGAACCTTCCTGTGTCCGAAGCGGCACCGTTCTGAGCTCTGTCGTCTGTGCGCTGCATGCATGAAGAAGAAGAAGCCTCCAGGCATTTTCCAGGCTTGCGGCCTGGCCTGTTTGGGCGACTTCGAACACAGAAAAGTTCTCTCCTTCCGATCGTCAGCCTGGGTGGCCCTGCCTGGCCGCTTAGGACCATTGCCGACTTCTCCAGGTCTTTCTTCTTGTTTTCTTTTTCTTCTCGTGGAGCGACCCTTGGTTGCTCTTCAAGCGCGCCTTGATTCCCGAGCTCCGACCAGGTTGCACCAGCCCCACAGCACGGTATCTAATCGCCGGCAGCGGAAATGGCACTCCGGGGCGTTTGGTGTGTTTCAATCATACCAATTAGCTAGCTGACACCCCCGTCGCATGTACTCAAGAGTAGTCTATCACTCATCATCGAAGCAGTGGCTAACCGGTTCGAAGCTGAGCCGGTGGTGGGACTAGTGTAGGCAAGGCAAAGCTACCTACCCCACACTCGAAGCTCTCGCATGGTCGGTTGTCCAGCAATTTCAGCCCCGATCCGTCCCATCTCAGATCTGAGCCGTAGGGTACGGTTGGGGTAAGAAAAACTGATTTTCTGAGCTTGTTTATGGTTCACCCAGAGGTCACGAGGAGATGGGACGGTGATGTCCAGTCTGTTCGCTCAACCCAGACCACTGGTCAGCAAGCAGGGAAATCGTGCCGTAATTCTCGGGCACACCTCTGGGCTGTTATCGTGCCGTCCAGTCCATGCACTTGCATCCAGCTGGCACGCCTATTCCGTATGCTCATCTGCCCGCCCGCTCTGGCTAGTGTCCCCCCTCCATCGGCGTATCGTCCACTGCCGCTCCTGCATTAGCGGCCTAATTTTTCCTGACGGTTCCTGAAAATCGACGATGTACCCGGCCCCGCCTGCGAGTGTCGTGTCGACTCGTGGCAGTTTCGCATTGCGAGTGCTTGCAATCAATATACCCCAGAGAGAAGTCCTTCACGGGGAGGGCCGATGCTACATGGCAATTAATTCATCGGAGCAGATGTTTGTGGTTCAGGAAGCACCCTGCCCGCCTTGCTGTCCACCCATCGCTGCGTACCTGTCGGCCGATATTAATTGGCCCTGGGGCTGTCTGGCTTGCATACACCACCACTAGGCGTTGGGGTCGACAAGAAACATGCAGCTTTTGAAGCCAATTTCCTGCTATCAGCGATGCACTTTGCGGCGTGGCTATTTCCCGTGAGTATCCGACGATGCGAATCTGTATTGTCTTTGCCCATTGCTGTGGTGTCTGGCCGGCCTTGTTGATGGAGCTCGCGCCAGCAGGACTTCATGGCTTGATGCTGGATCGCCAGGCATCAATGCCCAAGTCCCTTTGTTTCCCAGGCGTCGACCTTCTCGACCTTCTCGAAGGCCAAGACGCGCGCACATCCACGCACATCACGCTCATCGCACACCCGCCAAGCCCTGGCCACGCCCTCGCCCTCCTTCGCGCGCGAAGCCTTGTCCGTGCCTCGCGTCATCGACCGGTGTCGAATGTCTGAAGAATCTTCTAAGGCAGAGGTCAAAGCGACGACGAAGTGCGAACGACCAGGGACTAGGGATCGAGCGTTGATGCGGGTCTCTGCCTGTCAAACGAACACAATTCGGCAACGTCCGCGACTAGAACAGGTCGCTGCCAGTTGGCGCGCTCAAGGGCTCCTCCATGTTTCAGCCCAGAGCTCGAATGCTGCATTGATGATGGGCGTCCATGACTAATTCGAGTGGCTGGATGTCAGGCCTGAAAGCCCAATTCCGGGTGTGTGTATTCCGTGCAGCAGCTCGATTCTCGATCAGAGCTTGAGAGAGATTACGGGATCTGTACTTGCCTTACGCTTACGCTGTGCGATTGGCCGCCCTGGAGGGCGGGCTGTTCGACATGTCGTGATCCCGGGGCCGAGACAATCCGTTTGGCTGGAAAATTCTCACAAATGACGGAGAGGTCGGTCGGGCTGGCTCGTGTCATGGGGAGCCAGCCTCAAGCTGCCTCCAAGTTGCCAGGCTCACAGCTTGGCCCCTGTGTCTCGGAGTGGTGTTTGCATGTGTCCAAGACCAGATGAGGCTCTCAAACATTTCTCCAATGACGTTAGGGAACCGGCTCTTTCGATCTTGGTTCCACGCTTCCCACGCGGCTTCTTTTTCCCTTCTGGCACCATTCCTTTCTCAACCAGGGATCGGAAGGTAAAACATTTGGAGAACAATGTCGCCTCCCGGTCCAACCCTTTCTCCGCAAATCTTGGTTGCCCCATGTGTCAACCGCGACACGGGTGGGATGGCAGACAACTGAGTTGCCGTTGACGCGAAGAGATTGGTGGCTGCAAATTGCCATTGTCCTTAATGAAGAAAACGCGTATTAAAGAGACTTTTGTGTCAGCGTTTTGCGTCGCAACATCCCGGCGGCTGGAGGAGGTACACTAGATTTGGGCTACATCCTCCCCCAGGCTCCTTTGAAGCACCTTGGTCGCTCATTGGGTTTGCACAAACAGACCTAGGCATGAGTGTGGGTTACCCATCCTTCGGCCGTCCCGCCTTTCATCAGCTGCTGATCGAGGTTGCTGTGTCGTGTCTGGTGTCATCATTGTGTCGAGGATCAAGGATCTTCTGCCAGCCAGGATGATACATAACAGTAATATTCCATCCCGTGTGCACAGTCGTTGGGGCGCAAGCAGAGTCGGCCCTTCAGCCACGACAACAAATCATTGGCGAAATCAGTGGCAGGAGATGACAGGAGCTGCCCGGCTGAGTTAGCGGACCCCGGGTTTACGTTCTTCACCACAGGGCGCTGATGAGTGTGTCAAAGAGCAGTTCTTAGCGGAGAGGTGGTGTCTGGACGGCAGGCCTTAGCGGACATCGTGGGCTGGGGAACTTTTGGTGTGATGCTGGGATCCGTCTGCGGCACGGACCAATCAACGGACTTGGCCACAATGCCTGCAGCACAGGCTGTGGATGGCATCGCCGAGATGGTGTCAACAGAAGATCGAACCTAGTGCAATCCGAACCGTTGCTCTCTGTCAGGCGGATACATTTTCTCTTCAGACGAACGGTACAGGGAGGGGGAGCGGTGGAGGGGTGGGGCGTGCGTGGCGTGACAGGCACCCATCTCTTTACACTAGAGTACTAGCTTTGAGACCCCTGAAGCCCCACCCGCCGACCACGTAGAGTTGAGGAAGCCACAAACGCGTTGATGCATTCCCAATGAGGAAGCCACGCTAAGATTCGAGTTGCAGAGTTCTTGGAGGCATGGCATCCGCCTTGGTGAGGGAAGATGTGATGCACAGCTGGGATCTTTTTGTCATCGTCTGAACATCATGTGGACGCTGAATGCTCGCATTGGTTCTGGAACGCTCGTCAGAGGCCGCTTCCTCATGCTTCGGAGCTGGCCTCCAATGCCCGCGTCCAAGTCCCTGGTACTTCGATCGCCAAACTCCCTCCCGCAAACCCCTCCGCCAACCCTCCGGAGCGTTGGCCAACGGGTTTCTCGGTGGAGCTTGCCGAGCCTATGCGCAACACTTCCAATCGGCAGCCTCCCGCCGCCCACCCGATTTCTGAGACAAAGGAAAAAGAAAAACGACAAAGTTAAAAATCCGAGAGGAGCGGCGGCAGTCGCGATTGCAACGACATTCGACCAAGAGGCGCCAGCCAGCCCCAACCTCAATCGATCTCTGGCGTTTTTTTTTTCCAGGCAGACGGCGCGCGAGCTACGGACCTTACGTTACCTTGCTTTTAGCCAAGGCGCCTCCGCGGTAAAAGTGATTTGCAATTCTTCCTGATCGACGGAGATGCCACGCTCCCCAGCATCGTCACTCCAGCGGCACCACAGCGCCGCAGCGTCAGTGGGCCGGAATTGCCAAGAAGCGATCCTGATCTCCAGTTCCTCACATCATGCATTCCCTGCTGGCCGTCTCTCCGTCTCAACTTCATGAGGCGAGTTTCCAATGACGTCGATCTTCCGTCATCCCATGTTGGCCAACCTGGAATTCTCATCATCTCAGAATCGCAAGCGAGCACTGCACTGCGCTGCGCTGCACCGCTGTGTCTATGCTTCCTTCTGAAGCGAGAGCAGAATCCCAGGTCATCGCCTCCCTCCAGAGTAATCAGTATCCAGGTGCATTTGCTTTCGCCTCTACCCGCCCGGTACCGGACAAGATGAGCTCTCGAACCAGGTCTGTCTCGCAGCCCATCCCGTCCACCCCGAGTACCAGCCAGGCATCTAGCGAGGCCAGAGACGCTGTCGCGAGGCAGCTCGGCAGTTTTCAGTCGGGTCCAGCATTTATTGGGCATATGAAGCCCCAAGGCCGAGCCCCGTAGGCCAATGACTGGTCTCGATGCCATCTATTCTGGGCGAATCTGGCGATACTTTGTGGAAGCGATTTTCTGTTCCCCGGAATGCACCGCCATCTCGAAATAGATACCCAACCAGCCGTACTGTTGGCGGCTGCTGGCTCTTGGTCGTCAATCAATCACTATCACTCAGCAACAACAGCTTCGACCTTGCAGTAGCACATGCCCCTCTTGGAGCCGTGCCACATCTTCCCCTGTTGTGGGGGG
>Ga0247758_1001271_pt1 | contig 19509 bp, 23 predicted proteins | sample UWRJL156409C4_FD_180950 | JGI IMG/M metagenome (GOLD analysis project Ga0247758, IMG submission 180950) | Plant litter microbial communities from Arlington Agricultural Research Station in Wisconsin, United States - UWRJ-L156-409C-4 | ecosystem: Environmental > Terrestrial > Plant litter >...
TTTGGGTGGCTATTTTCGTTATTTGCATATCCCCGGTTAAGCGAGTTTGGCATAAGGAAGGGTGGATCGTCGGCTGTCCAATAGATAACCCTTTACCCCACATTGCTCCTCCACCAATCCACAACCTACCCCCAGCTTCAGCCTTACGCACTTCAGAACGTCGCGACAAAGTGCCCATCAAACAACAAGCTCTCCCGCAAACTTTCAAGATAATAACCACTCAGCCCCACCGTACCCCTGCCCATTATCACCATGTCAGACGACGATTTTATGCAGGCCTCGGATGAGGAGTACGACTTCGAATACGAAGACGAGGAGGAAGACGACAGCGGCGACGTCGACATTGAGAACAAGTACTACAATGCGAAGCAGACGAAGACAAGCGACCCCGAAGAGGCAGTCAACGAGTTTCTCGGGATACCTCCGCTAGAGCAGGAGAAGGGAGAATGGGGCTTCAAAGGCCTCAAACAGGCGATCAAGCTCGAGTTCAAGCTGCGACGTTATCAAAAGGTCAGTGACAGCTCATCCGCGCTGCTTGACGCACTAGGACGAGCCGAGAGAACTGACTAGGGTCCTTAGGCCATTGAGCACTACAAGGAGCTGCTCACATATGTCAAGTCGGCTGTCACGAGAAACTACTCGGAGAAGTCGATCGACAACATGCTCAACTTCATCGAGAAAGGATCCGACGACTCCGCAGCTGTCCAGTGTATCGAGCAATTCTACTCTCTTACCCTCCAGTGCTTCCAGAGCACGAACAATGAGCGACTGTGGCTCAAGACGAACATCAAACTGGCCAGGCTCCTGCTCGACCGGCAAGACTACCACTCCGTGGCCCGGAAGCTTAGGGAGCTCCACCGTGCGTGCCAAAAAGAGGACGGGAGTGACGACCCCAGCAAGGGTACCTACTCGCTCGAGATTTACGCCTTGGAAATTCAGATGTACTCGGAAACGCGCAACAACAACCAACTAAAGATGCTCTACCAGAAGGCCCTCAAAGTCCGGTCTGCAGTGCCTCACCCAAAGATCCAGGGAATCATCCGCGAGTGCGGAGGCAAGATGCACATGAGTGAAGAGAACTGGAAGGACGCGCAGAGCGATTTCTTCGAGTCGTTCCGCAACTACGACGAGGCCGGTGACCTACGTCGCATCCAAGTCTTGAAGTACCTTTTGCTCACCACGATGTTGATGAAGTCAGACATCAACCCCTTCGACAGCCAGGAGACCAAGCCATACAAGAATGACCCTCGGATTGCTGCCATGACGGACCTTGTCGACGCATATCAGCGCGACGATATCTACAAGTATGAAGACGTTCTGCACAAAAACACGGACCTGTTGGCAGACCCTTTCATCGCCGAGAACATCGATGAAGTAACACGCAACATGCGCACCAAGGCCGTACTGAAGTTCATTGCACCATACACGCGGATGCGTCTCGGCTGGATTGCGCGCCATCTCCGCATCGGTGAGCCTGAGGTCCAGGATATTGTGAGCTATCTGATCGTTTCCGGCCGAGTTCAAGGGCGCATCGACGAGCATAATAGCACTCTTGAGATCGAGTCCCGCGCTGACGCTGACCGCGCCAAGGCGATCCAGGCGCTATCCGGCTCAGTTGGCGAGCTGTTTGCCTCGATTTTCAAGGACGCTGATGGGTTCCGGACACCAGCGCCAGAGCTTCCAACCTATTCTGATCAGATGGGCGACATGTCCACGTACCAGGATCTTATGAGACCTTTGAACTCCAGAGCTTCGGGAAGAATTCGCAGGGGAAACCTCAAAACTTCTGGTTTTGTGAATCTGGCGATGCACTGAAAGTTGCGATAGCGCAGATGTCTACCAAGGCCGAGAGAGACTACTCCAGCGACGACAATGAGCGAGGGCCAGCATATGTTAGTTGTGTACGGTTGCTGAAGGAACAGCAAGCCTGCGGAAGTGCTGGTTATAGATTCCAGCATGTAACAGATAGCAAGGCGTTTGTTTCTTCTTTGGGCAGGACTTAACGGGTGACCTTGTCCCTTCTCCCTTCATGCAGGGAAGAGGAGGGCTTCACGACAGTGGGCAGGATCATGAGGATATGCAGTGATAAATTTTCACAGCGCTGGGCACCAATAGTTGCGGCCCAGGAGAGCGAAGTCCTGTACACGTGACCTGGCAGTGGGCACAAAGCCTATCATGTGTAAATCGCATTCTAAATAGCAAGAAGAAGCGCCCTCGGGCTGTTCTCATATATTCCCTCTGGGTCCATAACTCAGGCGGTGAAGGAGAGGAAGCAGATAACGGGACAAGTCAAGCATTTCCCACCATCCACCCGCGCAGCACTCTCGTCTCTCCCGGGTCAACTAACACATATCCTAGAACCGGGCCAAGGGGGGCGAGCGATATGCAGCAGCAGCAGGGCCTATCGCGATTACCCCGGGGTTTGGGGGCCTGTCGCCGTGACTCGCTGTCTCGCCAGTTGTCCCCACTGACAAACCGCCTACCAACTTGAGTAATAATGTCGTGACAGGTCGTGGCAGCGCCGAAGCGGAGGCCCTCAACGCCTTCGTGGGCAATCCTATCGGGGATTGCGGCGCGGCTGTGTGGCACGGATCCGGTTTGCTCCTCCGGGATTACCGGCCGGCGAATCCTCGCCCATGGAACACACACCCCCTCTTTCTCTCAGCGGATTGCGGTGAAACCATTCAGGCGGGCGCTATAATGTCCGTATCGTCGGCAATACGATGTTCGGTCGGGTACCGTACCTATTGAGCGCCCAGTCTGACCAACATCCATGTTGGATGTATATCCAAGGCACAGCAGACTCGGGACGGCCATGGCAACCTAGACAGGCAGATATTCCGGAGGGAGGGAGGTGCTGGCTACGAGTCACCGGCATCCCCTACCTAGACTATCTGCGTATCAGTACGGGCAGCTTTGTTTGTTTGGTATTTGGGCGATTGCGACTGTCCAGTGTGGGTTTGTTGAAGGCAGGAAGCTCAGCCAGTGACCGACTCTTTGGGGTTATGGCATCATAAACTCTTCTCTGGCTGCAAACATTCCCTCGCAGTATGGTCGGTAACTTATCAGTGTCGTTACCGAAGCATTGGGAACCTGTAATTACCTACTGGCCAGCGACGGCGACTAAACCCCTGCCTGCACTGGGCAGGGTCCGAACTTCCTGTATAGAAAAAAAAGAACGAAACGTCACTACTGGCCCGGATTTGGCTCCTGGCCACTGAGAAGGCGAAACCACCACACCTCGCAGTGCGCCGCACAAAGGGGCCAACTTCAGAGAAGCAGGACCAAACAGCTCTGTCTGGTTCAGATGCCCTGCTTGGTACACTACCTACTTGCGTGGTTAGCAGCCCGTGCCTTTCGATCTAGATCCAAATCCCGCATAACAGAGATTATGCGAGCCTTTAGCAGACGCAACAGGCACCTGTTGTCTCAGGGTACCATCCAGTGCGCACACATGGCGGCATGCCCCACCGTCCTGGCCGAGAGGCTTGATTCTCAGTGGAGAGATTGCACCCTGTGCTGGCCTGTGAAGTAGCACTCGACGGAGGCCCGCAGTAGCATCGCGATGCCCGAGCTCAGTGCTGCGCAGGGAATCAAATCTTCTTGTAGCACACAAACGGATGCGAAGTGTAGCTACCTACCTAGGTAGTGGAGGAACGTAACGCTTGCTTAGCCAGTAGCTGACAGGTATAAGCGGTGCAGACTGCCAAGCCAACGGGCCAGAATCCCGTCGAAGATCCCGCGCCAATCCTGGGTCTCCGGTCCGGATGCGCCTGCCGTCTTCCTACGGGCCAATGCCTGGCTTCCTAACCTGGAGTGGTTGTCCGCCGGGCCTGGCCGCAGTTCGGCCACTCGGGGAGACCTTGCATAACGATGCTGGTGCTGGTCGAAACATGGACGCGATGGGGCCTGAAGGGTCACAAACGGCCAGGGAGTGGCGGCAATCTAAATCCTGAAATCACGAGGAACGGAATGTCCAGTTTCAATCTCGGTGGGTGGTGACGTTGTCGGGTGGAAGACCTGTCCCTCGCGGCAAAATCTGTACGAGCCGCTGTTCATGATGCTCGACATATCACCCGTGTGGGCTCGTGTGGGTTTGTGCAGGAAAGCTGCCGTCTTGTACGTTTGGATTGTGATGATGCGGGCTATCAAGTGGACGAGGTTTCCGTGGTGTGTTGTCTCTACCTCCCGAGGTCTGGCCAAGTGGACCGCTGGCAAACAAGACGCAGGAAAGGCTCAGCGTGGCCAAGGCGCTCGCGGAAATCCCGGACGTCGCCATCGAGTTACCACGACACAATCTTGCCCGAGCTTCCTGGGCCGGGATGAGATTTGCCTTCAGCGATGAGGAGGCCTAGCCGTCCCAAGATATCGGTACCTGTAGCTGAAGGATCGACAATTCATCGACACCGAGTACCCAGTGACATGACCGATGGGTATTGAAATTGGATGGGCAGAGACCAAAATCTTCATGGAAGGAGTGACGGGATACTTGCATGATGATTTGCAACGCATCCGCTCACGCAAGGTGGGAGACTAGACGGCTAGGCGTGAAAGATCAGGATCAAGGTCTCAGCATGAGAGGCACAGGCCGTAATACTGAGCAGCCAGAGGTGCGAAGTACCCGATAACTGCTGCCCAGGGGTGAGGAACGGTAGGCGTTGGCCTAGACTGCACTCTATGTATGTCGGCAATGATTGATTTTCCCCGTTGACGGCGTTGACGGGTTTGTTACATTATCTGCACCGGTACGAAGGAGCAACCGGGCAGTTCGCAGATGCCCGGGGGCCAGACATGAGGCGCACCTGGAGTTTGCGCTAGCAGAATATCGGAACTTCTCATGCCACTCCTTCTCCCCTCCTCAGTTCACACCACTCAGGCAGGACGGGAATCATTTGTATTGTTCTACCTGCTGGTGCCATGTTCCCTCGCCCCGCGATTTCGTGGGCAGTCCGCAGTACGGGAGTTTGATGGATGATGAAGCGCATGGCACCCCACAGTCCCCCTTCGGTGCATCGACCCTGGAGTCGAATATCGATCCCACCCACACCCTTCACTCTAACCAGGGGCTGCTGGCGTGAGGCCCCGCCATCACCATGTCGGGCGTAAATCGGATTATTCGCCTTGACGGGCATCCTCTCCGCGAACACACCGGTCAAGCGGGCGATAGCTTTAGCTGACAGACAAGACGACATGCTCTATCGTGTTTGCAGGCCCCAGCCATTGGCAAGAAGCAATGCGTCGAGGCGAAGGTACTGTTGTATGTGGGATCGGGATGCTTGAATCCTCTCGCCGTCGTCACATTGAAGATGGGTCTGGACTCCACTTTTTCAACCGCGTCGGGTCCAGAGGTCCTGAGATCTGATGGACGGCAGATCACTCTATCTCACCCTCCAACACACATCGCATAAACCGGGCAGAAATGGACCGAGGGAGAGGAGAGTACACATGGGAGTACATGTGTCGGAAATACACCCTTTTACGCCTGCTTGCCCACGCAAAGCCCACTCACGGCAGGAAACATGCGCCGAGAGGGAAACCGGAGCGAGCATTCCCTTCAAGCTGAGCTAAAAACGTCGCCTTTCGTTAGAGGATGGACGATTAAGGGCTTCTGGGTTTGCTTTCGATTTTCTTTGTCGCCTACAAAAGCTCACGTATTTCAATCTACTCCACGCCATCGTGTCTCTGAGTGATCTTGTGTCGAGTTCAATGTTAGGAAACTGAGGATTGGCATGGGCCGCCCACTTCCCGATCTCCCTCCAGGTCGTTCGGCAGCCGGCACCCTGGCTTGGCGTTTCCACACCCCGCCCAAGAACCCGGCGCATGGCACGCAGGAAGTGCCGAAACCGTGGAGTTTTGAAGTCACCGTTGTTCCTGAGAGCGCGGGCTGTCTCTGGGGGATTCGATAGCGACGATGGTAAACCTCAACATGCAAACCCTCTTGGTGGGTGTCGCCTTGCGAAGATTGATGACACATACTTGCGTACGGAGTAACAGGTAAACACAGGCGGCCGACCGCACCGTGCCGACGATGCTCCCATCATGTCACAGTATGCGCAAAGTCAGTAGCGCGGCGGATGGACGGCTCGGTACTGGGTGGTTCAATGATTCTCGTCAAGCCAGGCCCCGAGGTAACATGTTGTCAAATTGAATACATAAGAAACTGCCGCGCATTGGGACCGTCGGCGATAGCTCGACACCTCCGCCTTCGAGTGCGAAATGCGTCGCAAAGTATTGCGTATGGGTTCATCTTGCGTCCACCGAGCTACGATGCCATAAACCCCAGCTTGCACGGCCAACCTCTCTGACGCCCACTTGATACATTCTGGGGTTGTCGATCACGACGCCCAATGGGGAATGCCGTTTCTCAAGTGCCGATTTTGTTTCAGAGGCGTTTAACGGTCCCCGGTCTATCGAGCTTGTAACCCCTCGTCAAATTAATTGGCTGCGGCCTTGCTCATCGAGCCAAACAACGCGGGGCGATGTGGTGGTCAATGGGCGGGAAGTGTGATGTTAATTTTATAGGAACCCTTTCCCACGAAAGTCTTGGGGAGCCCAGCACGAGCCAACGGGCGGCACCATGTCGATTGATTTAGAATTGCATTTCGAGGTCCCAGCTCACGCTACCCGAACGCTCCAACTTCGAAGTACCTCCCCAGAGTAGAGTAGAGGACGAGCAGCAATTGCTTCTGACGGGCCGTATCGTAGATCGGAATCGGGACGGCGAGTCTACCTTCGATTCTGCCTATGCGTGCGTGTCCAACTAGCAACAGACCAGATTCTTTTCGTATCAACCCTTGAGTAGTCCGTACTGGCTCGACTGGGTCGCCAAACTGAGGTACCGCATACCTCCAATTAAGAACCTTGCCCCAGCCGAGACGGCGTCCTATCAATAGTGCAGGGACCCGTCAAAAGAGCTGCAGTCTCGGAGCAGCAGCAGCACTACCACCACGCGCGGTTGAAATAACCAAAGGCCCACAGCGCTATCGCAACGCCTCCCAACCAGTTACCAGTTCACACCCGGGCGATGGCTGGCCTGGAGGGTGACAAGCAGGACACGGAGGGAGGAGGGTGTGGAGGGTGTGGAGGGGCCGACGAGGCCCACCAGCGGAAATGCCAGCCGACACCTGGGAGCAGCCAGAATGCAACCCTCATCTGCCAATCTCAACGCAGGCCGAAATGCCAATTGCCCCCCCGACGATGGCCAGCTATTGCTTCGGTCGGCCCCGTTGGACACGCTCAGCGTCCCGCGTTTTTACTGCGTACTGTGTACGTCCGTAGACCCCACAATGCCTGGCGGCGGCGGGGCGACGCTCTTGGGTTCCTTAATGGCCGATCCACACCTCTCCGTCCGGGCCGCTCTTCAGTTCCTCCAGGACGGCCCAGCAGTGTCGCGCAGCGCGGTAGCATCACTATCACCATCCAGGATCAGGGGACGACAGTGAGAGACCGACCCACCAGCTAGAGAAGAGAGTAAAGAGCGTGTGCAAGTGCAGCCCCAAGTGCAGTTGGGAATGCGCAATGTAGGGGGCGGCTGCAGGGTTGGGACAGCTCATCACGCTGACAGGGCCCTGGCCTGGCACGTACTGCGTAGAGGGAGCTCAGACCGAAGTCTGCGCAGACCGCGACGCCCCCTGTCTCAAGCCTGCCTCCCCATCGACAAAACGGCAGCCGGGAGGACCCCGGCAAGCCTCATCACATCTTGCAGAGAGCCATGGGGTTGCCAAGAACCAGCAGCCCGATGTTGCTGTCGTTGTCACTGCTGGCGATGTGCCAGTGCGTCTCATCAAGGATGACCCATTAGTGGATTTCCGTTTTTATTACCGGGGGAGCCCATCGCGAGAGGGAGTGTGCCGCGCAGGAACATACAGAACGGCAAGGCCATAGCAGCGTCTGGCAGGCCTGCAGCCACTGCAGGGAAGCAGCAATATTCCGTAAAGCCAGAGGCAATTGGGGTCTGGACGGCTGGCAACTGTCTCCACCCGACGAGTTGGAAATACCACCATATCCTTCGTGCTTTTTTTTTTCCCTCCTGGGCTCCGACTCCTAGCCCTTGGCCTTTACCTGTCCTTCAGTCTCGCATCCAGCCTCTTTATCTGGCTTGCCTGCCCAGTTCCCGTCCCTTCTCCCTCCCCTATTGACCCGCCCTCCTTCCAGGCTGCTTCTGTGCTTGCCGGTCCTGGTTGCGTGTGTGTGTGTGTGTGCGCCTGTCCGCCGTGGTGAAGTCGGTCGTTGCCCTCCACCCCGCCCCTTTTTTGTTTTCCCCTACTTCGCTTGTTGTTGTCATCTTCTGTGTGTTGCGTGCTGCCGCTGCCGCCGCCGCCGCCGCTGCTGCTTGCTGTGCGTTTGTGTATTGCCGTTGGTTGCCTGTGGCTCCCGGCCGGAAAGATACATCCCGCACTCCCGTCACTAGGCTCTGGCTTGCCTCACTCACAGCGTCCAACAAACCGCACAAATCCTCCACAAACACAGGCACATAAGAGTGTCACCAGTACCTACCTAACCTATTCGCTTGGCTTTTCGGACCTTTTATTGCTTCGGCTCCCCCTTCGCTGTCAACAGCCCGCCAGCCAGCAAACCCATCGACGAGATCGATCGCCAGTCTTTTGCGATCCCCGCAACCGCTTGGTTTTCGGCCTGCCTTCCATGCACCTGAGGAGGCTTCCACTCGCACGTTGTCATTGTCGCAGACGCAGACGCGGAAGCAGACAGGAAGTTTCCGCAAACCCAGCCGACATCGCCCTTGCCGCCGTGCCCGCACACATGCATCAGGCCCAGAGAAAAAGGAAATAGGGTTTTGACGACTGCTGAAGAAGGCTCGCTGTGTCGCGCGTGTTGACTGCTCGGACCGTTCTTCCCAATTGCTTTTTGTCCCTCGCTCCGGCATGTACCAGCCCGAGCCGACCGCGTTCATCCAGGTCCCGACCGGCTATGGGATGGGCCACGTCCTTCCAGATTACACGTTTGAGGAAACGCCACTGGGATTGAGCGGCGGAGGCGGCGGATACGGGGGCGGACCCGGGACGGTAGGAGCTGGCGGTGGTGCCGGAACCCTGATTTACACAACGCCAATCTTCAGCGCCAGCGGCCCCGCATCTGTACCCTTCCAGTTCCACTCGAGCGACGCCAGCACTAGCACTCCCTCGACCACAACCACCACGTCCCCTGCCTCGTCTGTCCTCGGCCACCAGCAGCGATTGTCACCACACTCGCACTCGTCGTCTGCGGTCAAGATGGAGCCAAACCACGACGACATGCACGCCCAGGAGGCAGCTGCCAGAGACTATCAACCCGATCTCAAGGTACATGCTACCATGCACCCAGACTCCGTGCACTCATACAGCACCTCGCCCCGCTCGTTGGTCGCTAACACCTTCCTCCCCTCTATCTAGGGCCCTCTTGTCGGCGACAAGATGCCGAGTACAGCCATCACTGAGGAGTATGCTAAAGCCGACCCGATTTATGTGCAGAAGACCATGGTATGCAACGACATCCTAAGTGGGTCTTGCTCATGTACACACTAACACGCGTGCCAGGCCCTGCCCCAAACGTATTCGCAGTACCGTCCTGTCCAGGGGGACGGAAACTGTGGCTGGAGAGGTAAGGCCCCTCTGGCGGCAAGCAAGATGGGGTGTGCCGTGTCATTGCTGACGCCCAGGTGAACAGCGATTGGCTTCAGCTATTTCGAGACCCTGATTACCAGCAGCAGCAAAGCCCAAATTGATGCCGAGAGGGAGCGCATCGAGGCTCTCAACAGCTACATCGAGAATGTGGGGGGGTTGTCACCCTTTGTCTTCCAGGACATGGCCGAGGAGACGATCGAATTGTTCCAGAGAATCTCTCGTCTGATGGAGAACCGGAATCACGCCCTGGCCGAGCTGTCCGAGTCTTTCAACAACCCGGACATTGCCAACTCTATCCTGTACCACCTCCGGCTTTTGGCCAGCTCCTGGCTCAAGGGAAACCCAGATGCCTTCTCGGCGTTCATCACGTCCGAATTGGGCGTGAGCGGCTACAGCACCGAAACCATCGAACGCCCCAACATCGAGATTGACCACCTCGGCATGATGCTCTTGGTCGATGTCCTTCTCAAACCTGCCGGTTTTGTCTTGGAGGTGGCGTATCTCGACCGTAGCGCCGGCTCTCAAGTTAACATCTATCGGTTTCCAGAGGAGGCGAGCGGTCGTCACACATCAGAGCTAGGACCTATCATATACCTGCTCTTTCGGCCGGATCACTATGACATCCTGTATCGGACTGATACAGACCAACAGCCTGCACCACCACCACCGTCCGCACCGGTCGACTTGCAAGTCCACCGCGTGGGCTTCTCGCAGGCCTATGAAATCACGAGCACACCGACTACGCTACATAGCTATGCGGCAGCGGATCTGCACACCAACCCTCTTGCGCTAATACCCGGCGGCTTCGATCCGCTACCCACCACACTGGCGACCGGTTCACCGATATCGCCCTATGCGCCCAGCCCGGCTTCGCCCTGGATGTCCACACCGTTCGTTGATACGATACAACAGGAGCAACAGGCCCCCATCCCGCTCCCCATTCGCACTCCGGCACCACCTCAACAGACGCACCCGCTTCGGTTCAGCGAGTATTGCCAGCTTCCGGAGTATGTCGACAATGGGACTTGGAAGGAACCGACGTTTCAGACGTCGACCTTCAAGAATTCGCACTTCAATGTGGCTCACTACAACAACCCGAACTTCCAGCCCGAGGAGTACAGACCCGAGGCAGACGATTATGATACTCCGCCTCGGGGTAGTGGTCGGAAGAGGGGTAGTGTTTAGAGTTGGGGGCGGCGCACTGTGAGAGCATGCAGAGGATGGGAGCGAGAACGAGAATCAACGAAGGAAAAAGAGAGGGGCCAATGTGCGGGGTGCTTTTGCGCGCAGGATGTGCTAAAGTACAATCCAGAGCGAGAAGGGGCTGGCCAGCGGACAAATCGATGAACTTTAGCGGAAGCAAAATGGGCATTTAATACCAATACCACAATACCAGCCAATAAAGCAAAACCCACCGGTGGGAAGCCATGAGAAGACAAGCAGTCGGTCGAGGGAGGAAAGAATAAGTCGGCATCGTGACCAATTCGTGACGACACGAAATAATGGACACGAAGTAATGATCTACCAACAAGCAGTTTTTATCTCAGTTTTGTTCCAGTCCTTGCTTGTCCTTGTCGAAGGTTGCTATTGGCTTTGTTGCCGATTAGCATATGTCATTTGCACTGGCGCACATGTTTTTGCTCTTATCATCTTTTGTCATTGGGGTCTCATGAACAAGGGAGGAAGAGCATTTCTCGAGCTAATAGGGGCAAACTGAGCCGCCAGAGAACCAGGCTGGATCGGGATGTATGTCGAGAAAGGGAAAAAAGTTGCAGTTTTATGTTCATTGAGCTCGGGTTTGCTGTGTTTATTCTACCATGGAATACCTGTTTGAGGCCCTCTTGGAGGATTGTATCATTGTCGACAGGGCAAAGAAACTGGGAGGGGAACCGACGATGGAGGGTGGGCTTGTGCAACACGTCTTCACTCCTCACTATCGGATCTCTCTCCCGGCTCGGGTTGGGAACTGCTGCCTTGTACCTGGACGGCCTTTTCACCTTTCGCTGTCGCGGTCCGACGCACCGGGTGGCTGGCTGGCGTTTTCTTACTCGCTGACTTTGCCCGCTTACGAAACTACCGCCGTTGGGTGTACTGCGGCCCCATGCCGCAGGATGACCATCGATCCATCAGGGTGGAAGGATATGTAGTTGCTGAGAAAAATTTCAAAGAAAGAGGTGCAGAAACAGACGTAGAAAGGGGTCGCAGGAACTTAGGCATTTGTTACGTGGGCGAGGAGGGCGGTCGTTTGGCGATAGGCAGACAACCCTGCCTTTCAGGTCCTTAGCTCCCGTTATCACCAAAAAAAGAAAAGTCAATTTCTAACCAGTTATCTGTGTCGATTTCCCTGCTCAAAAGCAAGTGAGTGAGTGATGGGTTGTGGACTTTGAGAAAAGCACTACCGTGAAATTGATAGTCAGGGCATCAATTCCCTCCAGGCTACGGCGATCAAGCCAACCTTTCTAATCCAGTTCATACTGCTCATATTCTGGAACGCGGTAGGTATACCTCGCACTCCTTCGACGTGAGACTGGTGCAGAATCCTGGATTCCAAGCTTCATTTTACTGACTGCATGCATATTTGTTACACAGAAACATTTCTCACATATGATGCTAATGGCGTGAGATAAGAGATGGCTTGGTATGCGTTTCCGCCTACGAGAAATATGCAAGCTGTGGGCCGATCACGGAGGGGGTTGCTGAGTGCGTCGGCGCCAACAGCGGCATGATGTCCGGTATAGGGTGAGTCAGGGTGAACGAGGGAAATGTTGAAATCGCTTCAACTCCAGGGTACGGTACCCCAGCGCTCCAGGAGAAGTCGTCACACCGGCCAAGACCGAGCGCTGGTTCTGGGCCGGGACACCGAGCTTAGATTTATACAGTTTTCTTTTTACATAACGCGAGACATGCTAGTCTGATGGGTAAACGTTACTCTTACTCCTCAAATGGGTATTTCTTTACTCACAAGCAACGCCTCAAAACAGCCGCTGCATCCTTTTTACGTACTCGACCTCTTCGGCCGTCGCATCGTCGCTCCGGGAGAGGATGTCTGTCACGAGGGCAACCACATCGTCATGTGCCGCGGCGTCCACACCTTCGACGCCTATCCTCCTCGCCAGCTCGCCGCCCCAGAAGGTTGCGACTGCCTCCTCCCGAATACGGTTGCCAAGTCGACTATCGAGTGACTGCAGGCCTCCGTCTACCTCGGCCGCGACACTCGTGACGGTCTTCCCCTCAAGCCCGCACGCCACAATCCGAGCCCACGGGTTTATCTCCTCGGACAGCACATCGGCGCTGGGCATCGCAATGTTGATCGCGGTCCCAAGCGCTGTGACGTGGCGGCGCAGGTGCACCCCTAGGGCGGCGATCTTGGCCGGGTCGTTCAACGCCAGCAAGCCTGGCGAGGTAGGCGAGACCCAGACTCCTGGGTCTTCCGTGATGAAAGCGGCGAGTCCAAACAGGGACCGCAGGACGGAAATCGTGGTATCCTCGAGCAACCGCGAATAGCACCGCACCGTGAACTGCTTGTGATGCGGTGACTTGAGATCGAGCACCGGCCACAGAACGGCCTGGCCAGGGCCATGGTACGTCGTTTGGCCACCACGAGGGGAGTGGACAACTGCCACTGGCAGGGGAGCAGCATGGGACAAGGGAGGTGTGCTGGAAGGTTGGTCATCCTGACCTGGTAGAATGATACGCAGGGGCGCCTTGAGGCGAGCCGCCTCGTGCTCGGTGAGAGGGGCTGCTTGTCGGCGGCCTAGGGTGTATGTAGGCATCGGGGTAAAGGAGAGGAGCGTGGGCGGCGGAGGTTGCCGCAGCGGCAGTCGTTGTGTGGCCGTCACACCGGGTGGGGGCTGCGTCGGCGGGCTTGCGGCGGGCCTGCTTGTGGTGGTGGTGGAGGAGGATGGGGAATCCGAGGATGAAGATGAGGCATCCTTGAAGTCTAGCTGGCGCCGGCGCAGGTGCTCCTGGACGCGCGATGCCAGGCTGTAGGGTGGGTACAGCGACGGGGCGCAATGGGGCAGATGCAGATGCTGGAGACGCATTTGGCGCGGAGCAAGGAGCAAATGCTGGGAATGCAAAGGCTGCTGCGTGAGGGCTGGAAGAGTTGGACAGTTGTTGGACGTTATTGGCCGTGCATCCAATCGTTTCCGTCCCCCCTCTTCACGAGTTGTCCGACAGGACGCAGAAGGGAGATTGACAGGAGCCACAGCAGATCTGGTAGCGAAGGTGCAGCGCCGGGTCGTTACGTAAAGGGCTGCTCCTAGGTTGATGGCTGGAGGGTCCGAGGGGCTGGAACTCTGGATGCCACCCTCGATCTTGCAATCTCAGAAACGCCGGAGGTTGAAGAAAGGATGTCGCACATTGTTAGTGCGCCGTTTCTTTTTCTTTTCTTGCGCGAGGTGGATCGAGAAATCCTGGGGCCCTGGAATTTGGTTGATAACACAAGGATCAGGGCGCGATCCAAGAGCCGGGGCAGGGGTGAACAGAGACGGACGTCATGTTTCGGCAGGCAACGCCTTACTTGGCACTCGTCCCGAGATCGGGGAGCTGGGAAGGAGCCTCCCAGGTGGAGGCTCCCACAGCGGGAACCCCCGCTAAATGCCATGCCCACCCCCCAAGACCAAAGACCCGCTCGCCTAGGTGGTCCGTAGACGCCGGGGTTCACGGCACAACATTCCGACCGCCATCAGGTTCAACACTTGCGGAAACCTCTTACTCTAGAGCTTGGCTTGGGTCACATGGAAAAGCGTGCACGAGTACGAATTCTGAAATAAGTGAGCCATATTCAGCAATATTCAGCCCATCATAGCTTGTTTTCGCCTAGTCATGACTGCGTAGGTAGTCATGCTCCAGCCACTTGCATCCTTGAGGTTTATTCTGGCAACCATCACGCTGGAGATCCCCGAGGCGGCACAACTACACGAATGGGTGTAGAGATTTGTGTCACCCGACCCATGCCCATGGTATGCATGCAATGTTTCGGAGACAACAGGCGAGAGAGGTTCATCTTGTTGATACAATACTTACTATGCAGGATCCATGGTTTATCTTACACACGTACAAACTATAATACAGCCATTATCATCCACCCTTTATACAACAATCTAGTATGGTACCCAATCACCGGCTCCCATGCCCTTCCAAAAACTCCCTGTCCTGCCTGTCCTCGTCATCTTCATCGAGGCCTGATTCTTCTAACAAGCCATCCATTTTCCGCATCTTCCCGCCCTTAGTCCGCCTCTCGGTTGGCCTCCGTCCTCCGGGGAATTTCTCCCGCGCCGCGACGACTCCACGCTCTGAATCAACATCGATATCCACTATCCTCTCCTTCTTCTTCTTCCCTCCCGCTGCTGCTGCTGCCAACCGTGATCGGACACCTCCGTCCGCCGGGTTTTTTAGAGTGGTGTCATCACCTGCCCTGCCCAGACGGACATTGCTGCGAGAACGAGTCTTGGCTCCGAGCGCCCACAAGTCACCCCACTGCGACTTGCGTGCATCGCGGTATGCCTGCTTGGAGAAGGACTTTGGCACAACCCAACGCTCAATGGTGCCGGCCGGTGTGCACAGCTCAAACGTGATGTGACCATGCCGCTTGAGCGGCTGCAGAATGTTACGCGGCAGGGACAGCGGATTGGGTGCAGGCTTGCGTAGATCCTCATAACCGGCAAAAGCACGATCGGTTGCCTCCTTGCCTTGTAAAACCGATTTTGTGCTGGTGTCAGCTGGGTGGACGCCCCTGCGAACGGCGAGGTAGCTAAACTTGATATCTTCATGGTTGCGGTGCGCCACTCCCAGAATGCGCTGGAGGAAAGGGGGGCGGATAAAGCGCTGATCGAAGTGGCAGAAGTCCTTGCGTCCGGGGCTGAGTCCGGGGGTAAGGTATAACGGGCACTTGGTGTGGTTTGTGCACGGAGCAATGATCATACCGGGTTCCTTGTCGCGTTTATGCTCGGATGGTGCTGTGATCTCGTCCTTGGGTTCCTCGGACTTGGGGGGTATGATGAACTCGTCAAGAAGACGCATACGCACGTCGGCTACCGCTTCGAAGCCTCGTGGGTGACCCTTCTCCAGGATTATCAATACTCCGCCCTGGGGCTCAAGCATCGCCCATATATTGTCGATAAATGCCTTGCGCCTCCAGTCCTGCTCCATTGACATCAGTTGGTGAGTGGCGATGATGATGTCAAACGACTTTCGGGGCGGCGGGGCACCGCTAGAGTCCAAATGACGCTGTGTGCCTTCGACAGAGTGTAGGTAATCAGGCAGGCGTGGTAAAAATGTAGTGTTTGGCAGAAACCGGGAGATGCGGTGTCTCAAATGGTCGGAGCCCACGACAACTGTCTTCTTACCGGGGGGCTCACGGGCATTGACTTTCCCCTTTTCCCGAAGAACGTCCCATTCGGCTTGGAGGACCTCTTGCCATGCCACCAATCCAGCCCCGCCGGCTCCAACGTCGAGGACACGAGGCCCCTTTCCTCCGTCTCGATTTAACAGCCCTTGGATCCAGTCGGCACCCAGGCGTTTCCTAACCTCGACGAGGGTACTCATGGCGGTAGCATACACACCCGGGATGACGGTGGCGATATAAGCATCCGCCTCGATTTCACCCATTCTTTGCCTGCCGGCATCTAGCTGTACAGGCTTCTGCTGCGGCATGGTGCCCTTCATAGGTGGGGAGGCGGGCGAATGTGGCAATCCCGGACCGCCAAATATCCTCTCTGCGGCCTCTTGGACGTGCGTAATGTCGGCTCTTTTCAGAAGCTCGGCAATGGGCTCGACGAGCTTAGTCTTGGGTAGGTGAACTGTGCTTGGATTGGGCCCGAAATAGCCCAGGGAAGTGTTCGGATGTGATCGAGGCTCCCAGCCAGGAAGCTCGGGGTCTAGCTCGCGCCCATACTCGCCAACTTCGATTTCCCCTTCCTCAAATTCCGCTTCCTCGGGTTTCGGTTGGTCAGGTTCCACTTCCTCGATATGTGCGTTCACCTCAACTTTCTCCGGTGTTTCGAGTGCTGCGACTTCAAAGTCCCGCTGCAGCTTCACTAGCGCATCGTACTCGCGTTGGTTGTTGGCCGTCACGTTCAGGTAGTCGACCTGAGCCTCAGTGAGGGGGGCCACCGTCTCAAGGCCCTGTTCGCCTTCAGATATTTCCTGGCCCTCAACCTCACCTCGTGTGGTGACGACGTGGTCCACCTCCTCAAGTTCGCCATACTCGGTTTCTCGCAGCAGGGTGTATCGGGAAGTGCTATCGACGACGTCCCCACTCTCACCTGCGTGAGGAATTCCAACATCTTCCGGTTTTGTTTCACGCAGAGGGGCTCCATACAATCTGACATAGAGATTGTATTCTTCGTCCGAGAGGTAGCCCTGTGGGAGAGTCTGGCCGAAGGTCTGTCTCGCCTGGCGTACAATTGTCTCGATATCCTCGCCCTTCGGTTCAGCCGTCGTATTTCGTGCCTGTGGAACTGGCACAGTGTCGGTGGGCTCCTGAAATAGAGGTCTGCAAGAAGAAAATTGCCTTATTGAGCTGGGGCACAGCGATCTGGTCGCAGAGAGCGCAGATGTCGAAGAAGGGCCGGAGCGTAGAAACGAATGGGGGCCTGCCCGAGTCTTCGGTAATAGGAGTGCATCATAAAACCCTAGAAGTTTTGCCCTGCACCCAGGACAGCGATTCTGGATTTTACCAGCTGAAATCATTCTCAATCGCCGCAAACGTTGAGAAGACGATTGAGTATGTTGCGGTGGCTGAGATTTTCAACGCCAGAGCTGTGGGGAGCCTTGGCCAGCTGGATACGCGACGCTACACGGCCGTTTTACGTGTGCACGTGATACCCCACACAACGTTGTAAGGCAGGACTCGGAGCAAGTACCCTGGCAAGTGGGTGACAAAATAATCCGAACACTAAAATGAATCCGCCATACTAAATGAGGAAAACGATCGACTCTCGTACAAAATATTCAAACCCCAGTCCTCAACAGGGGGTTCGCCTTGTTTGCGATCATGAATTACGTCGTTGGCGTCAAACGCGAACAACCTCATTTTCTTCCGTAGAATTGCTCAGTGAACCCATTAACTGTTATGCCATCGAATTGTTACATTGTTCAATTGATGCATCGTTATGGCTCCCCATCACAAAACCCCCAAAAAAGCCAGAGTTCAAGGCGCCTACACCTTCGCTCTGAATCAACAACGGCGCTACGGACATAACTTCTTCAAAACAGACATATTCAGATCCACAGGCGTTAGCCGGACCCAGGGCTACTTAATTTTGAAGGACTACCCTCGTACGTTTAACAATAATCCTTTTATTAATGAAACGCGTGGCTGTAAAAGGCTCCTAACGGACGAAGATATCGATAAAATAGAGAAAGTAATCTGGGAGTATGGTATCAAGGGCCGGATGCTTTCTTATCAAGGCCTTCTCATGGAAGCTGGTGTTAATAAGGAGGTGTTAACTTGAACTATTTAGAGGGCCCTGGGGTAAAGAGATTGGCGTCGTTGCGTGGCATGTACCAGGTCGTTCGTCAATAAGAAACTGGCTAAAAGAAGGGTTAAAGATGCCAGAAAATCGCTCGAATTTCGGCCCTGTAAGGAGGATTAGCGTGATATACGCTTTTCTGATGAATTTCACATATCTTCAGGGGCTTTAAGCCGTGTTTGGATCCTCCGGAAGCCTAGAGAGCGGTATTATCCAGATTATATTGTTAAAAGGTAAGTAGGCCTATTACCCCTAAACCCCTGAATCTGGCTAACAGCCTATAGACCTTAAAAAGAAGAAGATAAGTATACTGCACACTTTTAAGGCGCTGTTAAATACGACTTTAAGATGGAAAGGCTTTATAAATACACTATTCTATCAAACATTAACGGAAAGATAACCTAAAAGTACTACCGTAATTATATCCTTCAGGGTATTATAAAGCCGTGGCTTTAAGAGGTTTCTGACAGCTTATATAACCCTTTTATCCTAGAAGAAAACAGTAATTTTAACTATGGCCTTAGGGGGACTAATATTGTTAAAACCTGGAAGGAAAAACACAGCTTAAAGCACTTTTTCAACACCCCTAGGTCACCAGATTAGTCACTAATCAAGCGTTATTAGCGCGCACTAAAAGGAGAGGTTAAGGACCGCATATGCCTAACCCACGACAACCTCGTTAAGGCCGTTTAGGATGGCTAGTAAAAGCTGGATTAGAGCACTATTAACAAATGGATCGATTAAATACCCTAAATCTTAAAGGATACAATCGAGCTTGAGGGTAAAATGACCGGCTATTAATGCGCTTTCTAACAGGATAGGTCTTGTAAAAATTGACTCGCTATTGCTTGTGCAAATCGTTGTTGAAGTTGGTGATGTTGTTCTGGTGATGTCTTGATGGGCGTGAATTTTTTGTACGAGTGGTCTGTGTGTTCGGATTATTTTGTCACCCACTTGCCTGGCTCCCCCATGACAAAATAATTGACACTAAAAACGCCGATCTCCACATTAAATACCTCTTTTACCAGCAGCGACTGAAGTTATAATTGCGATAGAACTACAGATACTTGCTCAATCTGTTTTAAATTAAGCACTCTTACTTATATCCGCCACTAAAGCCCCTAACAATATTTATTAATGTTTTTGCTTTCGGTTTGGTAGCGGAACCCGCGTTCAAAATTTTGGTGTCTCAATTAAACTGTCATAATGGAGCCTGGTTCAACTTTCATGTACAGTCAATACCCTAGTAAATGCAAGGCCCCCTTTCTGCAAACGACCTTCAAAATGCAACCAGTTTCGTTGTCTGAATTATTTATTATGGGGAAATGCAAGTCTGCAAGCCGCAATGGTAAACCTGTAAAGTTACGTAAAAGGAAAGTCATTTTAGATGGTAGGGACTTAAATAAGATATA
>Ga0247758_1001272_pt1 | contig 19500 bp, 22 predicted proteins | sample UWRJL156409C4_FD_180950 | JGI IMG/M metagenome (GOLD analysis project Ga0247758, IMG submission 180950) | Plant litter microbial communities from Arlington Agricultural Research Station in Wisconsin, United States - UWRJ-L156-409C-4 | ecosystem: Environmental > Terrestrial > Plant litter >...
GGAGATTGCGGACGCAATGAAGGGCATGGAAGGGGGGGAGGGGATACCGCTGATTGCAACCGGGGGGATTATTGATGGGCGGGGAGTGGTTGCGGCGCTGGGGGTGGGAGCGGCGGGTGTGGCGATGGGGACGAGGTTTCTTGCGTCGGAGGAGGCGAGGATCAAGAAGGGGTATCAGGATGAGGTGGTGAGGGCGGGGGATGGGGCGGTGAATACGGTGCGGACGCATTTGTATAATCATATGAGGGGGACGTTTGGGTGGCCCGAGCAGTGGGCACCGAGGACGATTGTGAATCAGAGCTGGGAGGATATGAGAGCCGGGGTGGAGTTCAAGGAGCTAAAGAGAAGGCATGATGAGTCGCTGAAGGAGGGGGATAAGGCTTGGGGACCGCAGGGGAGGACGGCGACGTATGCTGGGGCGGGGATTGGGCTGGTGAGGGATGTGAAGACTGCGGGGGATATTGTGGCGGAGGTGAGGGATGATGCGAGAGTTATTATCCAGGCTTTGGCCTGTGTTTGATATGAGTGAGCTGTATTTTGGTATGAGCTACTGCCCGTCTTGCAATGAATCGCGCCTGGGAAACTCTGATCGATCATTCTCAAAGCCCCACCGATATTCACTTCCCGTTGTGTGTGCATGTGTATTGGAACTCTAGCGGTCCGCGGTCTGCTCTCGCTTTCTGGCGTGGAGACCTTCGGGAGCGGCCGATTTCGCTTGCTCAGTGGTTCGAGACATAAAAACTGGGTCAGGACGTGTCGGTGATCGGAGTTCCAGTTCTCTTGCTTGGCCACCTTCACCCAATCAGTGCAACGTATAAAATCCCTTCTGCGACCGAGCATGCAGGACTTTTTATGTGACGAATGAGGCGAAGAGCGGCCGTCCGATTGCCTGAGCACATGGCGAATCGGTAAAATTTATAAAATGCCCTTGTTGCGGGGTAGTGAGGAAACCCTGGGCGTTTTACACGGTGAATCGACCAGATATTTCGAAGTTGGTGGGCGCACATGCCATATAGGTACCGTCAGGGTTGCTGGATGCGAAACTTGCGGTATCCCACTTCCTCTCACTTCTCCCCTCTATACTACACTCACTTTTCCTCGGCAAGGCCATGTCGCCGCCCGACCGCCACTTCGTCGCAACATGGGTACGGAGCAAGACGTCCATGCCATGACGATGACTGCACGGTAGTCTGCCAGACGGGCAACCCTTGTCCCCTGCGAGCCCCACCATCTTTCCCAGAGGGTTTGGAGACATCCGGCCCTCAGCTCGGGGCGGCGGAGAAACCACCTGCAGCCTTCAAAGTTCAAACCCCGGATCCCCCCGACGGCTTTTTGTGCCAACCACTGCGTTCCACGAGGTTTTCAGACCACAGAACAAGGAAGACTGGGATTCATAGAAGACGAGAATTCAGGGCTGTATTATGACCACAACCTCCCTCTTGGCGATCTGATCACAGTCATGAAGGAACAACTTGAGTTTTTGGCCACGTGAGGCGACTTGTGCTTTAAGGTTCTGATTGATAATAGTAACCGCTTCTGCAGTCCAAAAATGTACGGAACATACTTTCAACGCTGGGGCTGGCGCAAGTATGGTGCGCAGCATTCTTAGGGAGGTCGCAACAGCCAGGGGATAACCATGCGATCGACGAGACGCAGGGCCGCTACACTAGCAGAGCTCGCCAACACTCTATATGCCCTCCGATATCTCCCTTTAATAGACAAGTTCTCTCGACACAAAAATTCGCACACACCGTTCTCCCTTTCGTGGCCAACACTTTGCAGAGGGATGGCCTCCGCCAGACCTCACATATACACCTTTAGGACACATTTCTCAGCTTCACACCCAACTGCGCTAATCTACTATATGGCTAGCCGTAAGGGTGCCGATCTCCAGATAGACAAGGCGTTTAATAAACTTGATCGAAGCATAGCTGCGCACGAGCCGGAGCCACTACTTGTGTTCTGCTTCCTGTGGCCCTACTGCCTATGGCGAGAGTGGCTTCAAGACCAAGACCCTGCCTTGTCGCAATTCCTCGGCATCTATATCGACCACGTTGTCGATCTTGTAGAGGTTAGGGTCGGCCGGCAGCATCCCATCGCGGCACTAATGATGAGTTTGAGATATCTATTCCAACAGGCCTTAGGAGAATGGTGTTCTTTCTTGGAGCCACTAATTGCCGTCCACTGTCTCCCCTGGCACACTCTGCTACTCTGGGCACCAATAGGGGGTCATCCGTTGCATCGCCGCGTTCTGGAATGCAGTGAACTGAACCACCCGAAAATAAAGATAGTGGGGGTTTTATACGCTCCCGAAGTCATTTTTCTTTCTCATATGCCTGGACGCGCTCGTGTTTCTGCCTGTCTGATAGAAGCCACAGCTCTTCCGGCCCGCTGTTCTTCTCTGATTGGTTGGCCACCGTTGCGCGCACCGAGAAGCTCAATCTCCACCTTCCATCTTGGACATTCTTGCCAACACTTTGTGTGGGCATTTGACGCAGAATTTGGTGCCCGGCCAGGTGTGGGAGCAAACTAGGTACATTTTTGAACGTCGTCTAGAGTTACTAGGTATGGTGGAGAAGCAGGAATCCTTGAAAGTGGTGGGCAGACCCTGAGGATGGAAAGGGTGGGCCCCCCAACCAGGCTGGAGGTTCGAGGCCCGAGGCCGGGTTGTGGGGCTTCGGAGATGACCGGTTCATTGGGTTTCCACTCCGGCAAACTACGTAGCCCTGAACCGACAATGCCCGGCACACTCGGGGCAGATACTCCCATGTCGCACCCACAGCCGCATCTGGAGGAGGTATGTTGGCCCCCATTGAATTATATCAACAGACCACGACTCAGAAAGAATGTATTTTAGCCCCGCCAAGGGTATTCTCACTTGCATTCGGTTGTCGGGTCGTGGGTCGTCCAGGCGACCCGAAGATGCTCCCCTCTCATTGGCGCGATCCTCTGCTCAATATCGTGACTGGTGAGGAACGCGCAACGGCGGCCAAAGGGGAACCAATCATGGCACGGGGGATCTGACATGGAGGCGAGCGCGCCGATGTGTCCAAGCTGGCTACGCGTTGAGATAAAATCTGTTATGATGACCCGACCTTGAGAAATCGGCGGACCGTGATGCCTCTCATTTGATCAGTTGAACCAATTCATCCTTTGCATCATGCCGTTGCCCACGAAATTCGTCCGCCTTTGGTACTGTGTAAGCCACCTAGCGCCCCGCATTCGTCCGCGGGATAATTATTACCCGCTGAAGCATCAGGAGGGCACGAGGCCTACTGTTTATCCTAACTGACATCTTTTAATCGATCAGTGCCAATGCCACCATGGTTCCCTGACAATTGCAGGCACGCCTGCGTGTCCAGAGTGCTCACACTCACGCTGTTCCGATTGTGGAGTTGAGCGCGTCAAATTGCGTAGATACGATGACGCTGGAGCCGACGCTCCCCCCCAGAACCCGCCTCCGCACGGATGGCCCTTCATCAATTCAGGCCCATCTTCGTCGGCACTCATCGAGCCAACACTTGAACCTATCGGAGCAGGGGACCCTCGTGAGCTGCAGGCTCATACCCCGGACTCAGCAGCCAGAAATAGGGACGACACGATCGATATTGGGGCGTTCTGGTCTCCCGGCGCCAGCGTCAGAACTCCGGCAACAAGCTTGACGTCCAGCCCGGGCTCGCTTTCGGGCTTCAGCTCCGATGAGGGTGGCGATGGGGACGATGGCCACGAGGAAAGACACGTCGTTGCCCGCCACCTCTGGGGTATGGTGTCCGGATCAAGCCACTCTACAAATGGAGTTGGCCCGCTGCTTGAATTGTTGTTTACGCAACATCAGCAATGGAGACAGAACCCGCCACTCGCGCACACAAATGCCCAGTCTCATGCTGGAGGTGGCACCGACACCCGAAATCATCCACTCCAGCCCTTCATTGGTACCGTCAGGCAGGCCAATATCGGGGAAGGTGGGAGTGAGAATGAGGAATCCGAGCCCATTAATGAAATTGAGACCGAGGCCCCAGACTCCCACAGCCTAGCTACTCTCTTCGCCTGTCCCTTTTGGAAGCGACATCCTTCGGATTGGAGAGACTGCTTCGGGAAAAAGTTGAAGCGGATCAAGGATGTCAAGCAACACCTCAGGAGGGTTCACACGAAGTGCCACTGTGAACAATGTGGCATCGAGTTCGACGACGGAGCGCAGCTCCACAACCATCTCTCCAACATCCCACCTTGCCAACCTCAGCTGTTTCGGAGGAAGCGGTTGTCCGGGGCCCAGCAACAGGCTTTGAAGAAGCGATCAACCGGAACCCTCGAGGGACAGTGGTATGCAATTTGGGATATCATCTTCCCCAGTCACCGGCGGCCATTCTCACCGTATCTTGATGGGTCTCTCTCAGAGGACCTAAGTTCATTTCTAGAATTCTATCTCAGCACGGGAGCAGAACTTGTTCGGCAGTCAAGTCGCCCAAACCACCTCGGAGACGTCTTTGCGACGGAGGCAACCGTCCAGCACTACTTGCAAATGGGCCTGCAGCTGATCTACGATCGGTGGGCTTCAGCAACGGGACATTCTGCGTCGATGGTGCAGGCTGTTGGCTCTATCAATGCGATGTCTTCGGTAGACAACCAAGAACAGTCAATGCCTGAGATGGAGATTTGGCAACACAACATTGCTGAAGAAGACGGACTTGTCGGTGGATTTGCCCCTGCACTCGAGGTGGAGGATGTGGATGCCCCTCCTGGGATGGACTTCTTTGACTTTGAGGCATACAACGACGGAACCTAAGGGTGGATGTGATTGCTTGATATGGAGTTTGTAATGTAGCAGCAAGGTCAACATGACTAAATCGAGATGCCACAGAGGGTTTGGGAAATGGCTGAAGGGGGAGATACATCTGATAAATCACATCAATCACCACGCAGCTTCAGTCTTTGTTACTGATAATTCACCAGTGATTTCATTGCAAAAGTCAAACGTAAGTACCTGATGTAGATAATTCCCATATCCCTCCCTCGTCGCCAAAAGGTTTGAACGAGTGTGAAAATAACGACGACTACAAACCCGTACAAAATTTGAACGAAACAACATAGGTATTCTATAACTGAATGACTGCCCAGTCCCTACAGCTTCCATCCGTAATACCGTCGCGATGGCAGTTGGCTGGCTTTTTTCTTTCTTTTTCTGATGGTTTATCGTTTTCCCGCACGACATCTCGATCCCAAAGCCCAAAGCCCAATCTCTGCTTGGTGTAACGAGTTTGCGATGAGAGACGTGACATTCCTGCCCCCTATATTGCGTAGAACTCGGCTGGCAAGGCGCTGTAATAGCGTCCAGCTGACGGATTCAAAGGGATGAAAACGCCAAGAGTTCCGACCACTCATACGGGGGACGGGGCGGTACCAGGGGAGGTGAATCGAGGGGAAAAGCGAGGGCTAGAAAAGCCAAAATTCGAGTCCTCATTGACGACCTGCGCCTGCAAGGTTGAGGATGGGGTGGGAGTTATTGAGTCCAATGCTGACTGTAATAGGAGAACGGGGACGGTTTCCGCCATCGGAGAGACGAAAAGAAGACAGATAGGGGGGGAGTCGAAGAAAAGAGAAGACAAAGGAAACGATTGATCATCGAGATATCGAGGGCCAAAACCTTACCAACAACCCAGATGTCCCCCAAATTAAACGATGTATCCGCCAAACCAATCCACAACCTTGTTCTCCGACTCAAACCTGTGTCTCACGCATTCTTTGCTTTGGGAGGTCGACCTCTCCGTCCCAGTTCCGTTTTGTGGTGTTCCTGAAAAGTATTCCAATCGTCGAATGATGCTGCACACTGGCAGTTGTATCGACCTTGTGGACTCTGGCAGCTGCGGTGGTGTCTGAGGAGGTGGTCCCAGCGTTTGAACGACACGTTGCAGCGACAGTGCCAGGTGCGGGTGCTGGCTGGAGCCGAAAGCTTGCAAGAGTTTCTGTGGCGTGCCCGGGAGCGTTCGTCCTTGAAGTGTCTGTCGCAGCCAGATGCGCCAGGTTGAGTGCAGAATACTCGGTATGTGCAAGGGGGGGCTTCGTCTGGCTGTCTTGTCTTCAAATGCAGACTACCCGTATATGACGAGGATCTGTCAGCTGGGGGGATCAGAACATCTTGGCTAGTGATGTGTCTCTCACCTCAATCCCTGACCCGAAAACTTTTTTCCGCAGTGTGGGCATCCAGAAAAAGTATTTGGAGGAATCGGAACTGGTGTTTGGGGGGTAAAATGCGAAGTCGAGGAACCGCGACTCTCAATCGTGGAGTCCGGGGCTGGCGATAGTGACGTGTACGAGTGAGACAAAGCTGATGAGCTAGAGATCGCAGAGTGTTGAAAATGACTGTAAGAGTTTTCCGGTGCCGCGGAAGCTATATCACCCCACCAGACAAATGGTTCAAGACCTGTTGCAGGTGCGAGAATGCAACTTTTGTCTGGTGGAGGTGATATCCGCTCCTGATCGAGCCACCAGTCATCAAATTCGGCAAGAAAAACGTCGGATAGCTCGGGAAGCCATTCCAAGTCGATGGACGGGGCTTCTGGCCCGCAATAACCTAAACGATGATCATCGTGGCTTTCAGAAATAGCAAGCGCGCGGAGTTGAGATCAACTCCGCGCGGTCTTGCCGCCGAACTAGGTGATGGATCAATACCCCAGCAGCAGGGGTGTTGTTTCTATTGGCGCAGCAGGGCAGTTAGCGACAACAACCCAACGCAAAGGTTGCGCAAACATAGCACGTACCTACTTGGTTGTTGCTTGAAGACCTGGTTTGGCAGCAAGTCGTCCCACGACGCTCACCTTGCTGGGATGGGAGGACGGTGGAACTCGGGCGAGGGGATCTCGAAAACTGGGGGGGCATGCGTTGATAAATAGGGTCACGCGGGGGACGATCAACGTTTGCGCCAATCAGGTTTGTTCTACAATGGTGAGGGGCCATTAACGTCAGCACTTCAAAAAGTGAGGCGAGGAGGCCGTTTTTCGCAACCAATCGTGTCCCTTAACCTTCGGACGCCCCACTCCCGCAGCCTGAAATCCAAGCAGATGCTCATGCAGCTATATGGGTGGGAAACTGGCCAAACCCCGCCCCTCCGACCTCCCTCAATGACCAAATCCCCAGCCCTTCCCGCCCGAGTCCAGCTCTCTGCATCACAAAGTTTGCTGCAATTGACAACAAAATAATACATCGCAGCTTCGCCACGATGGCTGACAACAGCAAACAGCTCAAACAACGCGAAAAACGCCGCCGTCGAAGAGAAGAAAAAAGGGCGAACTGGGTTCTCCTGGTTGACGAGACGGGCTTGCAGTCGGCCATTGCCACTGCGATCCAAAGCAAGGAAGAGAAAGACGGTCCAGCCAGTCCTAGAGACCCCCCAAAGAAGCGACATAAACTAAATCAACTCGAGCGGGCCACTTTATACCTCAGGGGGCTGGTGGCACAGGAAGCCGACTATGAGAGCTTGAAGAGGGAGGGAGAAGATACCGACAGCAACACCGCCCGCTTTCCCAGGGCGACGGCATTCATTGATGAAGCAAGGAAGAAAATGGCAGCTCGGATATACGAGTCCATGGATTTGGATGAAATGCGCAAGTGGCAGTTGCAACTTGAATACCAGACACATTACAATTTTCTGAAGCACACCCGTCGTCTCGTCTCCAAAGCCAAGAAGGTTGAGGCCGCAGGGGCAGCTTTTTCAAAACAGTCTACCGTCGCTGGGCTGGGCAGTGAAAACGAACCAGAACAGGCTAAGAAAGACCTTGACCTCATCATCGGCGTCCAGATTTTGTCTTACTTGATTGATGGAATGGAGGATGTCCTGAAATCAGGAGCAGAAAGAAGGACTCCAGCGGCGGACCTCCTCGCGAAACATCGGCAAATATGCAAAGAGTGGGACTGGCAGAGGCAATTGCCCACGCGACTCATGGAGTTGCTTAAACGACCCCTCGATGATCTCCTCCGAAACGCCATGTTGGGTCTTGAGAAGGATGTCAAGGAGATGACAGAGAGTTTCATGAGGGAAAATTCTCACCTCAAGCTTGCAACAAAGGAGGACGGCAGCTGGAATACATACCGGGAATTGATGGGCCTCCCCAGAGTGGCCATGTTTCTCAAACTGCAACGTCAACTGGCAGGTCGTACCAGGAGGCTGACGGCGATAATACTATCTTACTCCCAGGTATCCTGTGGCACACCGCCTTAGAAATCCCATCCCCATAGGTACCAGGTCAAGAATGCCTATGTATTGTCTGTGCAAACCTGAAGAAAACACGAATAAGCAGCAAACATAAACATGGCTGTCCTGTTAAACGGCCGAGGCATTTAACTGGGCTCGCTCCCGTGACCCCTTCTGGCGCGAATGTGCCTCTTCTCGATCACAATCCTTTCGAGAACAAAGAGACTGGCGTAGGGCAGTCTTTCGGCCGGATTGTGGGCCACCGTGGCCTTTTGGCATGGAAGAAACCAACCAGTCGCCCAACTGACCATATCGGCCGGGATGCAGTGCCTTCTCCGATCAGGGCGGAAAGTCGCAAAAGGTTCTTTTCCCACGTCTGTCCAACTCTGCAAACGTAACTCGCCATCGACGAGAGTTATTGGGGGACGGGCGAGTCTCAACCGGATGGCGCGATGAATTAGGCGCGCAGTGCCCTATCTGTCGGCGCAGAAAGAGCCGCCGCAATGAGGCTCGTGGCGTGTCCATCTAACTTCGCGGACCAGATGAAATTAAGTGAGAAGGCAGGTGTGTGTGCCTAATGAGCTCGCCTGCTTGATGCTGTTTTCGGTAACCGCAGAAATTTCAAGTTCCCTTGATCCTCCCAACATTTACAGTCGCCCGTTCGCATTACTCCGTCACCATCACATAGTTGCTCCTAGGTATTTACTATCTTGATTTACTCGTCGCCTCACCTCATAACTCGGTCGTATCAACACTGATGGCACTCACGTCTGGCTTCGCATACCGGATGAGGGCCCACCTGAGTGCGCCTGCCTGAGTCGCTTTTGGCAAGTGCAGGAATTTTCTTCATCCATCCAAAGTCGCATCTCATACCTGACAGCATCGTTACTCACATGGCATCGTCAACCTTAAATGACCTTTCTTCTATCGTCTGAAGTATTCGCATGTTTATTCACACGTCACCTTATCATATGATTTTGAACAGTGAACTCAGACTTCCGCTTTCTTTGCGGCCTGGCTGTTATATGAACTCCGATCTCCACCTCTCACTTCTCACCTTCATTCTTCTTCTCCGCTAAATCATCCACCTCCCCGGCACCTGGCTTCACCCTTCACCGAGTGCTGCTCACTCAGTTCTTGGACCTCGAGCCGCTCCTGCATCATTGTGAGGTCACAGGCCACTTCGTTGATTACTCTCCACCCTTTTTTTCACGCCAAGGCTGCAGGTGATTCCACGATGGACATACGCTGCGCGTGGATGCTGCTGGTCCTTGTAGGATTGGCTTCTTTGGCCATGGGCCAGACAGCCGTCCCCGTGCTGTGTACCGTCAAGGTCACCCACTGCCCAATCTTCGTAACCGATGGTCGTCCCTCTAGCACTCCCACTGGTACCCCACGTCAAGTGCTGGCCCCGCTCTTTACGACTTGGGAGGATTCTACTACGACAATCTCATCCACGGCATCGGAGGGCACGTGGACCAGCACTTCTTACTCGACCGAGTCCGAGACGACAAGTTCCGGGTCTATAACCCAGACATCGACATCAACGCGCCACGCTTGCTGGGTAACCGAGTGTCATCCGCTGACTACACCAACGCCGGTGTTCCCAGCTCCGACGACGCCAAGTGGCTCAGGTGCTATGGCCAGCCGATCTGACGGGCTCCTGACTACTCCAATGACGACATCCTCCGCTCTGACATCGACTGCTTCGATTCCTCCCAGCCAGACACCCGTGGCGGACTTTTCCAGTTTCATCACAACCATATCGGGCACCCCCACGACACTGTGGAGTACGACTACCGTCCTGTCGTTAGTCCCCATTCCGTCACCTTCATCGGACGATTCATCTGCATACCAGCCCTCAGTCACTGTCTTCGTCACGTCCATGAGCATCATTGCGTCCGGCACACCAACCGCGCTGCCCTTCACTCTCTCTTGGGTGTCAGGAAGTGGTTCGAGCACGGCCTTCTCCATCGTCACTGAGACCCTCACCGGTCCGATGCCTACACTTACGGCTTCCACGACACTTCGATCTTCTTCTATGTCCCTTACTCCAGAGTCTCTCGAGCCTTTCACTCTCACTTTCACAGGCCACGGCACCACAACCGTCATCACCGGACCACTGCCAACGATGGGTACACCCACCGCACCACCCGGCTCACCTGGTACCGCCAAGTCAATAACCTACTCCACCTCAACTTCGAGCAGCACCACATCATCAACCACAAACCCCTCCTCTCTCCCCGCCTTTACAGGTTTCTCCATCCCAACAATCCTCTACTCCCTCGACGGCATCAACTACACCACCCCGTTAAAAGGAGACCCCCTCATAGAGCATACCCTCTCAGACGGGACCGTCGCATCTGTCGAATATCCTTTCATCACCATCAACGGCACCCAGGTCAAGTTTCCCGATGAGGGCAGCTCGGAATTTTCCCTCTGCCCGTCTATCCTTTCTTGGGAGATTTGTTTCTTTCCAAGGCCTAGATCGTCTTCGGGCGGTGGGGGCTGCCACGGGTGTGATTGATGGTCTGGGAGATGTTGCGACCACCGTGCTCCGCGATGCGGCTTCGGAACTGGTTGAGGGCGCTGGAGTCGCGATCGATGGAGCGGAGGGGTTCGCTCTGGATGCGGCCAGCGCTTTGGGACAGGTTGAGGGAGTACTTACATCCGCCGGGAACGCGTTTGAGCAGATTGAGTTGCGGTGTCTGAAGATCAACGACGGGTTGGCAGCCGGAGGCAATCTTGCTGGCCCTGAGGCGGAGTTTGCAGCATCATTCAGTTCGCTCCGGCCGCTTTCCCGGATGGGGACTGTATTGAACGTCTTGAGGAATACTCAGAGCGTCTTGAAGCTGATGGCTCGCAGCACCAGTAAAGAGTTCCAGGGAATGATGCGTGGTGTCTTGCGCGGAAGATACAGGGCCTGGGTCGGGGTCGGGGTTGCAGCTGGCGCTACCACTCTCCTGGATCACCCCAGCCTCATTGGAGACGCCCTTACCTACGTTGCGAAATTGCTCAGACAATATGGACCGGTGTCTTCCAATATCGCCGAGGGTCTCATGGGCCGCACGCTGGAGTACACGGAATCAGAAAAGGAGAACCGCTTGTACTTCATTCAGACTGACATGAACACGAAATTCTTCAACCACGTCTTTGTCCAGCTTATTCACGATGGCACTGGAAAGAAAATTGCGGCTGACGAAGGCCGACCGTCAGACGGCCCATGCTACTTTGCGAGGCTCGATAAGCACATAGCCATATTTGCCATGCGGTTTCCAGGAGTGGCCTATATGCATCGCCAGCGTGGCGAGGCTGAGGAAATGGTTCTAATTCGACAGTTTAGAGGGGACGGTAGCGTGATGTATGACGACCCTCTCGGATCTGGCCACCGGAACTCAACGGGGAAGCAACAGCCAGAGTCGAATTCCAAGTCTGCTCGGGCACTTGTAACCGTGCCGAACGACTGGGAGCACAAGCGCCTTCTATCTGAGCAGGTGAATGCGAGGTCCGAGGACCAGCAGTCAACGTGGGACGACTCACTGGGCGGCGGAGCAACCATTTTTGTCGTCGATACTGGCTTTGATGTTGCCGGTAACCAGGTAAATAGGCGGCGATCTGGGTCTGAAACAGGAACAATGCTAACACACTGGATCTTTAGGATGAATACCGTGTCCGAGACAAACCATTAGACACATTCAGCTTCGTCGTGCCCAATGAATACGCTCTCCCCGATATCGACCCCAACCGTTGGTTCCCTGAGGATATTTCCGATGATAGAATGAACGACGATCAAGGTGGTGATTACGGCCATGGCACTCAAGTGGCGGCCCTTGCGGCCGGTAGCATGTTTGGCGTTGCCCCAAGATCTGACCTGTACCTCGTCAAACCCCACGGCGCTTGGCAGTCCGAAAAGGATGGCATGCCCAACCGGGACATGAGCCATATGCACCCGGGGGCATGGAGAGTGGCCTTGGACCACGTGGCCCAGGTTGTCCAAGACAGGGGTCTGCAAGGCAAAGCGGTCGTCAGTCTGACAGTTGATATGTGTCCATCCAGTGTTTGCATTCTCGTCCTTCTTAATAACCTCATCGGTAGGCCATCGTTCAGAGGTCGCGTCAGAAACTGGGGAAGGTGACCAATCAACATGGTCCACGGCATACTGGGATTACATGGATGCTTGGAAACGCTTTCAGACTTTCTGCAAGGACAACGGGGTCATAATCACCGTGTCGGCGGGCAACTCGGGCTGGCCGGCGGCAAACGACAAACAGTACCAGGAATTCACTGGCGACAGAGTACCGTCAAGATTTGTCAAGCCTGATAATGAGCTTATTTCCGTTGGTGCTGTCTTTCCAAGCGGATCTATGGCGCCATTCACGACACAGCCTGGTGTCACCGCACGATTCGAGGGCACGCCGTTTGCCATCCAGCCACCGGCTGTCTGTCCGCTTCAGATCTTGGCAAGGTATAAAGACGGGTATTGTTTCTGAAGCGTTGATGTCTATGCCCAAGGCATCGAGGTACCTGTTCCTCGCATCGGGGGATGGGGTCCAGGCAGGGACTATTCTGTGAGGGACGGAACGAGCTTCGCCACTCCATAGATTGTGAGTTCTCCCCGCTACGGTTTCAATAAAACACAAAGCTAACGCTCCCAGGCTGGTCTTGCCGCATACTTTCTAATGCTCCCTACGGAGCGGTCGAGGTGGGCATGGAACCCGAGAAAGAATGCCCGAAAGGTGTGGGGACTCCGCATGAAAAAATACATGCGGGCATTGTCCTATCAGCGAGTCCCCGACGAGAAGATTTTGGCCCTGGACTACAATTATCAGTCCCTCCAAGGGCCTATCCCGTACCGGATCCCGGATATCATCAACGTTGCCTACAACGGCGCCTTCGGGTCTCAGAATGGTATGTTCCGCCATGACTGTCCCGCTCCAAATGCCTTGCTAACCATGTGCTCATCTTCGGCCACAGGTTGCCAGTTGCCAGCAGCCAAGCATGGCACCGACCCGAGCCCCGGTTTCTGCTCTGCGGAAGCTTCGACCTCCACACTCTCTGTGTCATCGACAGTTACCCCCCTGATGTCCACAAGTCCCCTTCCGGTGTCGGGGACTACATTTACAACCTCCACAATTTCCACGGCGTCCTTGTATCTCCAACACCCGGAACAACCTCCATCACTTCCACAGCCTCAACCATCGTTCCGCAACCAAGCGGGATCACCTGCCCGGCACGGAACCTACAAGACGCTCAATGGTAACACCTACCAAGTCGAATGCGGCGTCGACCATCAAGGACGCGCCAACCTCGGCGAAAGTTCCCAATCGAACTACGAGTGTTGCGCCCAATTCTGTTCCGGCAACTCAACCTGCGTGTCCTTCTCCTACGTCCCAACTATCCCACCGCCCAACGCCAACTACTAGCTACACAACTACACCGACCACACCCAAGCCAACTCCACCGTCTGGAGCGGCGTAATCACTCCCTTCCCACCCACCACCTCCAGCCCCGACTACGTCCGAATCATGTACCAATCAACCTGGGGAATGGAACTCGGGTGGTGGGACGTCTTCTGGATGCCCGGCAACAACACTATCAACCCGTGCAAGACCGTCCCGGATGTGTCCCACTACGCCGGAGAAGTACAACCCCTTAGCGCCGTGTCCTACAGTTAACTTCACGGCTTCACATGAGCTTTCCATGGTCACTCCATGGGGATATCATGACTGTGTGTTTAGCTGCACGGTCAAAAGCAGACCGGATTCAAACGCGGCGATTGCCCAGGCGGCTTGTACTGAAGGGGTGGTTCCGTGCTATTGGGATCATGTTAGTAAAGACTCGGTGTGTGGGGAGAGTCAGGATAGTGATATTTATTGGCCGCTGTGGGTGTGTCATTATGGCTGAGCTGAGTTCAGGACGCTGGCGGCTGGGACGGATTCTGGAAGGGTTTTGGGGGGATGGCCTGGATACGTCACGATATCCTGGACAGTAGATCAAGGCCTGAGTACCGATGCTAATGCCAGGTCTAATGCTAATGCTAATACTGATCTTAATACCACTGTTCTGGGAATTTATTACCTACGAAACGGTGGAAGATGGGCTGAAAATTGTTGAACATGTTCTACGTCTGCCGGTGATTCAGACGATAGAATCCACATTACACTCCCCATCCCATTCGTAACCAAGTTTCATAAGGACCTTAACGACGCTATCTCGCATCGTTTCACGGTCCCCGCTAGAGTTCGCCCGCATATATCTGGGGATACAGTGCGTTTTCCATGTCGTCAAGTAATATTCATGAGCCCGAGAAAGCTCCAATCCCATGCACAGAGGGCAGGTCAGCTTCGCTCCGCAGCCCAGCCAGACATCAAATCCCCCCATCGCTGCACCGGGGGCGCAACCGGGGCAGATACTTCTCTTTCCCTCACAAAGCCCACACTCGCCTTGACCGATATGCGCAATCGCTTCCGGCACGGTGATATCCCTCGACAGAATCCCCGACGCCTTCGCCCGCGAACCGTCGAGGAAAACGTAAAAAGTGTTGTTCGCGCCCGCCAACTCGCGCAACGCGGGGATCTGAGTCGTCACACGGGCAGGGTTCCTCCCCAATACACCGGGCGTCGACTGCCCGCTTTTCATCTTGTCTTCTTCCCGCTGCCTAATCTTTTCGACCGTCGCGGGCGTCGCATTGCTGAAGAAGGCCTCAAACGCATCGACTTGCCGTTTCGATTTGATATTTCTTAGTTGGGTTCCGGAGTCGGGATCGAATTCTTGCTTGGTGCAGCGGAGTAGCCTTTTGCTTCTCGCGCTAGAAATCACTTGTGCTTTCACGAGGCAGTAGCTGGGCTTGGTGGGCGGGAGGGCGGCGAGGAAGTTGGTGATTATGAGCCAGATCTCGAGTGGGAGGACTTTTCCTCCGGGGCTTTGGACGAATAAAGTCGATCGCTGGATTAGCTCTGTCACGAGGTGCTCGCCTGCGTTGGCGAGGTCAAGCAGGAGGAGCTTGTCCTTGAAGGTGGAGTAGCTGGTGTCTTTGATGGTGACTCCTCGCATCTTGGTGAAGGGTTGGGGGACGATGTTGATATGATGATGAAAATGGAAGGGTAGGGCTGCGCTCGTCCGCGTTCTTTTTTGAAGGATTTCAGCCAGCGAGGTTGTTGACCAGAGTTGATTATCGGCAAACCTTGCCGGCTTGTCGGTCCAAGTCGCAAACTCTACGCTCGATGATTCCAGGCAACGTCGGGTATTACGTTAAACAAGACCGCCTCATGCGAACAAACCTTCGGGGAAACCTATCATCACTGCCCGAAGTCTCCGACTCATGAGATTGGACCGGGCTCCTTCAATGCCTCCTCCGTGCTGTTCCTAGAAGCGTCTCAAGCCTCAAGTCCAAAATTCCCGGTATGTGATCCTTAATCACATCCAAGAATTCAACATCTTCCGCATATCCAAGACGTTTCAAAACTCTAATATGTCTCAACCCGTGCAATTGAAGCAAGGCCGGTCGCCGGTCGTAGGGAATTTCCGGCTCCAAGACACAGTACCGCAAGCCCCGTTCCCAGAGAAGCAGCGGTGGCAATATTGTGTCAAGGTTTCTCCACCATCGATTCCAGATGGGACGCAACCACCAACCCCTGTGTCGTGCCGTTATGGCATCAAATGCGCTGATGATTAGATCTAACTACGTCTTGTAGTCAAAATCTTCTTCTTGAAGTTCCACCCGTGTATCATCCGAGACGTCAACACACAGAAATTCAGTGTTTCGCCGGCAGCAAGTGTGCACCATCCCTAGACGGCTGAAGACCTCAAGCCGATAGGCAGCTGCAACATACCTATGACTTTTTTGATAGGTTGCGCTACTGTCGGAGATCCAGTCGAAGATGTCGTTTTGTATTTGGACCCACGTCTTGATTGAGCCGTAACCTGCCATGATGGATATCATGTGTATCGGAAAGCACCCGTTGACGGAGCAGTAACAATTGCAGTCGTCCTCTAGCTCTAGGTCCCGGCGGGCTACTTCCGTGATGAGAGACCAAGGGGCTCTTTGCAGTAGAGGAGGGTGATAGTGGATGCTGCGTTCAGATTCGGAGGCCTCGGAGCCTTCATATGGGGAGACGCGTGTGTAGTTGGAGGGGCTTTGGTCTTCATTTGCCTCAATGTTACAGTCCATCGACCCTCCTAGGTGGCTTGTGTCATTGTTAGCGTCTTCGAAGTCGAAGGTCTCGGATCCTTCGTCATCGCAAGAATGTTGGTGTTGATGGAGCCTTTCGTCTTCGACTCGTTCCTCGGTAACACGCTTGGCCAATCCGTGGGGAAGGTTTGAAGAAGTATCACTATCTGAGTCGGAGGACTCGGACCCTCTGTAGCGTGAAGTAGTCACGCTCCGGAAGGGGCTTGGGCCGTCGTTCGATTCGTCCGATTCACTATCAATGATGTTTTGAGATCTAAAATCCAGTTCAGGGACGGACTGGGCACTTCTCTCATCGGAGATGTCCTAATTGGTGTCCTCTGAGTATTGAACTCTGCCGTCAGCTACTGAGCTCCCAACTGATATCGTTACGAAACTCCCTAAGATAATGCTGATACTGGCGGTCGTCGTCGATATCTGCGAGCCGTCCGAGGGAGGTAAGAATACGGTCCAAAGTCTCGTCATGTTCCCAATGCCATCGGTTCCATTCGGCGTTTCTCGTTGTACTTGGTGCTGTACACGTAAGTGAGGGCGAAAAGGGGGCGTACATTCCCGAACCCAACTTCTACCCAATGAGACGCGCTGAACAAGTAGTTGACTGTTTTGTTGAGAAAAGGTCTCATGCTGAGACTAACTGCATAATCTGACTCGCTTCTATTCGCCCAAGACCAGGGGCAAGAGGGCTCGTGAAAGGTGGAGGAAGAATATCGGGTTGCTACCGGGCCGATACGGCGAGACAACGTCGTCTTTTTTGTCTCACAGGAGCAGTTTCGGTGTACGACTACAGAGCGATTCGGACCTCCCGGTGTGTTCGGGATGTCTGTGTGTGGCTTGGGCCCAGTTGGAGCTTTGGATACCCTGTTGACGGCAGCACATGGTGACCTGTATGCGGGCGAGGTTAGTAAGGACGTACCAACGTACGCGTTGGAACCGGAGGGGCACAAACAGAACACTGGGGCGAAACCCGTGGTCAGGTGACAGGCTTCCTCGGCAACAGAATCGGTGAACCTGCCGTATGTGCCGTCAGTCCTTCCAAGCCAAACTTTTATGTCGCAACTCTCGTCACTACGTTGAAGACCCAGGCTCCAACCCGGAGCATGGAACGAATCCGATATTTTCCCCTTCCAACCCGCCCAGGACCAGGTGGGAAACCCCTCCCTTCGGTGAGAGGGCTCCTTCAAAAACCAATAGAGTGACCTTGCAAAGGACTCCTCGCTACAGAGCTTTCCCGCCGAACCCCGAGGGTAGCCAGGTTTGTCAGCGGGCCAGATGTCCATTGGTATTCCCCAAAAGTGTCGAGTTGGCGATGGAAGCGCGGCGAAGGCGCGGAAAATACCCTGCATGGCGTTGAGGGCGTCACTCTGGAAGCTTAGATCCCGTCTGGTGTACTCTTTGATGCGGTGTGCGAGGCTTTTGGCGTGGCCGGGGTTAAATCCGCCTTTACACACACTTGCATTACCCGCGCATTCAAGGGGCATCACCAGGGTATAGCAGGAGGTGTCTGACTCCATGCAAGCCATGCCGTTGCATTCGAAGTAGACCTGCTCGTCTGTGAAGAAGAGGCGGCGTCGCGAGAATAGGCCTTCTTGGTATGTCCACCCTCTGGTGTTCCACTTAGACCTTCGTATGATTTCGATTGGGTCATGGAGGCAAGATGCCAAGACTCGGCCATCGAAATTGATAATTGGCTGTTCCCTTCGCCTCGTGAGCCCGATACCAGGAAGGCCGAAGGAAGCATCCTTTCCGCATGCCACAACAATGGTGACGTCTGCGAGGTGGTAGACTGTGTCCATGATGGCGATTTGACTCTCCAGGCCGGCCGCGTCATCCTGATCGATGCAATACTTATCTACCCACAAGTACTGGAGACCCAGCCGAAGAACCGCCTGCACCGCGTCGAGCACGGTCCTGGGCAATTCAACAGGGAGGAGGCCCTTTGGCACGGTGTCGCTTCCCGGGTTGGGCATAACCCCCCAAACATAACTCAAAGTACAAGGACCGTGACACTCAAGAGTGAACCAACCACTTGGTCCCGGAAACGTTCACCCAGCCTACCTACAAGCTATCGATCCGACCTAACTCCTCCGAGTGCCACGGAACCATCTGCACCGCACAACCCTCCCTCAATCCGAGTCATCCTTCACCCGGATCTTTCCACCGTCACTCTGCTCCCACAGCTCCTGCGCGCCATGACACCAAACAAAATGCTCCAGGAACCCCCTCCTCGAATACTGCCGATCCGCCATCCCCTTCGCTGCGCTCCCACAATGCGGCATATGCCCCGCCATCAACGCCCGCCCATTCTCCCTCATCAACTCCGCCTTACACCCCCTGCAACTCACCCCCTTTTGCGCCAACACCTCTCCCCCATGCACCTCCAGCGGAGGCATCTCAACACAACACAAGCTCTTCATCGACCGCTTCCTCAGCTCCATCCTCCGCTCATACACCTCCTCCCGCAACCCTCGAGGGACGAACTCCTCCCCTCCCTTCAGGTCATACCCCTCGGGCACGCCCCTCTTCGCAACAAGCCAGCTTCTCTTCCCCTTCTCCGCCCCCTTCTTCCCTACCGTGACACCCCCTTCCCCCCGACACTCCTCATCCCTCTCAACCTCGGTTGTGATCGTCGACAACAAATCCCCTCTCCCACCCACTCTCGTCCACTCCTTGAACTTCACCCCCTTTCCCAGTCCACAGCTGCCCATCGCGACCCTCACAATCCAGCACCCCTCCCGCTCAAACTTCAACAACCCCTTCTGCTGCTTCCCCGTGATTTCCAGCACGTCAAACCGATCCCCGGCTGCGCCGTAGTCAGCGCCGTAGTTGCTGTCCTGCACACACCGGGTGCAGCACCGCCGGAGGGTGGGCATGAAGACGTATAGTCCGAAACCGCCGCACACATGGCATTTATCTGTCGTGAGGACGGAGTACAGTGCTGAGAGGGTTATTTTCGATGCCAGATCGAAGCGACATACGGCGAGGAGGGCGGTCGGGGCGTGGGTGGTGACGAGGCGGTAGAGAGGGAGAGAGGTGACGGCGGAGCGGGAGAGGCGGTTGGTTTGCCGGAGGGAGAGGAGGGAGGCGATAGGGAGGTGGGGGAGGATGAGGTGGATGAGTTCGAGGGGGA
>Ga0247758_1001273_pt1 | contig 19498 bp, 16 predicted proteins | sample UWRJL156409C4_FD_180950 | JGI IMG/M metagenome (GOLD analysis project Ga0247758, IMG submission 180950) | Plant litter microbial communities from Arlington Agricultural Research Station in Wisconsin, United States - UWRJ-L156-409C-4 | ecosystem: Environmental > Terrestrial > Plant litter >...
GGCTACATCCGCGAATGGCTCCAATTGCTTATATAAGCTGACAGGAGCCGTCTTCTCAGCCAAGCGAAGCTTTGGTGCTCGGCCGCGCTGCGGTTCCGTGGCGCCAAGGCGCGATTACGTAATTTGACAGGGGGGGGGGATGGGTGGTGGTGACGGAGTGGTATAAGGATGTGAAGAGGGCGATGTTTTCGGAGAGTGTAGGGGTTGTCATCTTTGGGTGCGTCGTCGTCGACGTGGTCCTCCCCATTGTTGAACCGGCTTGAGTCGTCGTCGACCTTGGTGTGCGACTCTAGGGTTTCAACGCCGGGAGGGGATTCGCGGGGGAGGTTGGTTACGAATCATTGTTGCGGGGGTGCTGAGTAGATTAAAATGCTTGATTTGAGTCCATTTTCATTCTGGTTCGGCGTTGTGTGTGTAGGGTGCTCGAGGTTAGGAAGAGCGAGTCGTCAAATAGTCGCCGGTGGGTGACAGTGACGTTTCAAGTGGACGCAAGCGAACCTTGTGCCACTTGGCTGCTGCAGTTCAAGAGTTGAACTAGGGTTTCGAAATGCCGAAGGGTATAAACTCAGCCCTCAACTTCTACTTTGCATGAAAATCTCGAGCCATAATCTTAGCAAAAACCGCATGCTTCTGCTCTGGCCTCCCATGTGGATTCTCATAAATCCTTGTAATCCCATTGTGATACGCAAGCTCAATTCTCTCCCCCGGTTGCTGTATCGCCAACCCAAGCATGGCAAAGACGTGATCATCCTTTTCAGCACACTGATGATTCTGATATGCTTCCACCAGCCTGGCCAGGGGCAGCGGTTTATACGTTGATGTAGCGCTGCTGAGTGTCTTCCAGAACTCGCGAATCCCGTTCTGCGACTCGCAGGATGGCTTGTAGTCTCTGGCTCCCAAGAGAGCGCGTAAGCACCAGAGTTCTGTTTCGTCCTGGGATAAGTTTGGGGGTGGGTAGCGGAACCACTGGGCTTCTTGTCCGGATTTGCACCATTGTTCCAGACCGTCGGCCCATGCCTTCTCGTGGTCTTTGAGCGTTTGGGTTATCAGGGTGTGTACCAAAGGGGCGATGGTAGTGATGGGGATGTATCCTCCGTGTTCCTCGGATACGATGATGGATGCGTTGGAGCCGCCGAGGAGGACTTCCTGGACGATCCACTTGCGAAGCCAGTATGGGTTTAGGAGAAGCTTGACCAGGCCACGTTGACAGCGTTTGGTGAGAAAGAAGGTGTAATGGTGTTGGGTTTGTCCGGAGGGCATCTCCTCCATGTATTGCTGCATCGCGGTCGCGGTCGTCGGGTCACCCAAAACGTCTTGAATCTCGTTTAGAGCAGTAACCTCATCGCCGTCCATCTCTCCAAGCCAAATCAGCACGTTGCTCGCCAGGGAGTAGATCTCGCACATTCTCAGCACCTGCTGCTCCTTCTCTTGAGGGTCGTCCTGGTTGATGGACAGGGCATCAATCCAGAGGTGTCTAGTCCACATGGAACGGCGGGCGTGGATTAAGAAGTCGAAGAGATTCCGCCCAATTCGGACGTCGAAGCCGTTCAGAGTGATCTTCTGGGGCTGAGTCCCGTTGCCCCATCTGTAGCTGAGCGCAGAGAAGGCGTGGTAGCTTGTCCCGTTGATGATGTCGATTTCTTCGAGTGAGCAGACCAGGGCGGCGTCGTCGTTGTCGGCAGGTGAAATGTTGACGGTGCGGATGCAGGTTGGGGTCGAGAGTGGAGTGTGTCGGAAACTCATGATGTTGGTGGTGTGAGAATCGGGCAGCCCCCTGGACGACGACGGGAGAGTTCCGCTTGTGGTCAGTTCTGATACGCAAGATATCCGGGTGTGGTCATTTCTGATATGTAAGATAAATGGGGGTCACTGCAATTTTTGCGTCGCGCAGAAGGCTGAAGCAGCAGATCTTCTGCTCCGAGTTACTGCTTGTTGGGCGCCTGTCGGGCATCTCTGCAATTTCAGTGTCGTGCGGAAGGCTGAAGGTGGTGGGGCATTCACGAACACTGCAATTTTAGCCTCGCGCGGGGGGGCTGAAAAGTCGACCTTGGTCGGAGGAGTGCCCGGCAGCTGTGGACGCCTGGCAGTGGTCCCCGAGGGAAAAGCCTCCTCAGACCATAATCCATTGCATGCTAGAAATGATGCCGAACTATCACTTTGGGATTGAGAAATGAATGGGATAAAGTACTTGTCAGAGGAAAAAGGGGGTCGCTTGGAGGGGAGTCGCTCGCGGTAGGGTTGCGGAGCGCATGTGCTGTGTGGTGTGGGTTCATTGGGGGTATAAGCTAGTCGCTGCCAGCAATCGGGTCCGCTGGCTCAATGGCAGAGCGTCTGACTACGAATCAGGAGGTTCCAGGTTCGACCCCTGGGTGGATCGATTCTTTTTGACATTTTGAACTCATGTTAGTTACATCCTGACTTGCTCACTGGCACTTGCCAAGGATGACTTCCAACAGAGTGTCCATTATTTTTTCGCTCCAACATCGCAATGAATCTCAAACCCAATGTCTGTGCGACGACGAAACACGGCAAAGAAAAGCGTGGGACGGCGCGGGGACCCAGGTACTCCGTGGGGATAAATTTGGCAACACCGTTTCAAAACACCACGGATTTGGATATTCTGGTTATATGGCCACCCTGCACTCCTGCACGGTCAGACGGCCTTGGCTCGACCAAATCGGGGCGAGGATGGGCGCCGGGGACAGCTTACCAGCACCGAGTAAGCTAACCAGGCCTCGACGGCAATCTACGATAGATGGTGGGTTGGATGCCGGACCACTCGGAGGCTCCCAGGATATGCACCCCTCTTTGATCACTCTCCTTTGATCAAGCCCCTCATTCCAGTACAACAGCCAGCCCCGAGCCGCTCTGGTCCGTTCGGGACGACTATTCCGAAACAGCCCTCTCCTCGCCACATGGCTTTGTCTTCTCCACCGTCATGAGTAAAACCACACCGATCATTACCATCTCTGAACACAATGAATACGACCCCGGCACCCCCATGGTCGAAATTGGCGGCCGCCACAGCAAAGGCAAGGAACTCGCCGTACTATCTCCACCGAAGCCGCTTCAAGAAGCACCGCGATCCCCACCACGGCGGTATCACTCCAACCCGCTCTCCCTCTCGCTCCCCCTGCCTTGACCCTAAGCAACGCCTTTACAAAAACTACACCAGCCGCTACGTTCCCGATTCATACGAGCCCGAAACCCCCATAACCTCCTTCCGCTCCGGTCTGCATATCCAAAACCCCCCGCCCGCCGAAGTCCACGCCCTAATCCTCACCTAGGCCAAACATGACCGCTGCGGCGACGATGGCTAGCTCTTATCTCCCAGACTAGACATCGAGACTGACACAGTACGATCCTGCTTCAAGCGAAGAGGCTACCGCGTTCAGTGCCGCGTCATCCCCGAAGACTATCCCACCAGCGTGGTCGAAACAATCCTAGACAAATTCCTCGCTAAGTCAACAGAGAGCAATCTCCTCTTAGTCTACTACCACGGTTACGGAAACATGGAAGGCGACCGCATGGTCTTTTCCGGCGGCTTCGGCGGCTCCTCCTTCTACTGGGACGACGTCCGCGACCCGATCATGCAAGCCCCCGGCGACCTCCTCATGGTTCTCGACTGCTCTGCCGCGCCCGGCGTTGAGCAACCGGAAATCCGAATGGAGGCTGGGCTTATCGCCTCGCCTTCTACGAAGCAGCTGCTAGGTGCGTGTGCGCCGTACTCGATGGGCATGAGGATGGCGGGGGCGGATAACTTCATGACGAGGTCGTTGTGTCGGGCGCTGGATAATGAGACCGACGATGATGGTAGGGGGATGGCGTCGGTCGACTTCCAAACCCTACCTCTCCATCCCGGCGCAGACTCCACCGGATCAACCCCAACCAACCCCCACAGCGCCCCCGGGGCTCCAAAACCACGGTGCTCACGAACCCAGATTCCCACATAGCCAATACTGCGATGGTACGCCTCCTCTGTCATGCGCTCTTGGTCCGTGTAGAGGCGCGTGTTTGGACCTGTAGGGCAGCCGGGAGGAGGAGGAGGAGGCATGTGCTCCTGGTTTCCGATGTGGGTGCGGACGAGAGGCATGATTGGAATGAGGCCGTGGAGACCGTTGCGGTAAACGATGGGGCGGAAGGTGTAAGCGTGGGGGTTGTTGTTAGCAACGCCGTGGGAGGTGTTGGCGGGGTCGGCGGGACCGTAGTAGGGGATGGGACCGAGCTGACGGGCGGAGTTGGCGTTGTTGCTGTTCATGTTATTGAAGAAGGAGCCGGAGAAGAGAGGGCGGTTGGTGGCGGGGGGATTTGCCGCCGTTCTTGGGTTCGGAGTTGTCGGCCGTTCTGTTGGGCGGGGGATCGTTAGAAGGAGGTTACAGAGGAGGGAAGGCGGATGGAGAATGAGTCGGTTGGAGGGTTTTTGAGACGTACTTGCTGCTTGCTTCTTGAGGCTACTTGATTGCGAGTTGCAGATTGCGCGGTGCAGTGCGGTGCGGCGCACCGCAGTTGCTGAAGAAACTGAAGAACCGAAGCTGAAGGACCGGAGAAGCTGAAGCTCATAACGTGTGGGTAAGGTTTGATCTTTGCAGTAGGCAAAAGGAAGAGCGTCGAATTGCTGCGGAAGTCAACGCTGTGCTCGAGTCGCGAGAGGTTGATTGTTCGCGGCACTCGGAAAGAGCTATGGATGGAGGAAGAGGATTCGTCTCGACGCCGCAGTGGGGCGAGGGAATTTATAGGGTGGAAGGGCTATTTACTTGGGCGCGAGGAAGCTCCTCGTAAGTGAATGATCTTTGACACGTGTTGGTTCACGTCGGGATTGTGGGAAAGGTATGGAGGTTGGGACGAAAGTCTGGGACCTTGTCCTGTCCTGCCAGACGTGGGCCCTTGAGGCCTTCCTTCCTTCAAGAACCAACCGCAACAATTTCGCGCGAAACAACCTTTCTCTTCCTCCTTCCTACAACTCGCGATCTGACCGACAGCAAACGTCATGGATGTCGAACCGCAACTTTCCTGCGCCTCCTCACATCTACGCTAGGAGGCATTCGAATAGTGCAGGAAGGCCCCTGAAAAAGCGAAAAGGCGTCTGGACGACACCGCGAGCCGTTTGACCAATGCAATAAGGCCTTCCTCGAGTCCTGGAGTGCCTTTCTCACTATTTAATGGGCCCCAATACCTCTGCCAGACGTCCCCAAATCAGGTCGCTTCTCCAGTCTCTCCCATCCCCAAACATCACCGCAGATTCGGCATTCATCGCACAGCACCCATCACAGACCCGGCTTTCATCATCTCGTTCAAGCACCCACTACGCACCAAACATCATGGCATCTTCAGTAAACTTGAAGCATCCCTTGTCGCATGCTGGCAGCTCGGCGGGCTCGGACGCTGGCCAGTCCAGTGGGAAGCCCGATCGTCCGCCCAAGAAGAAGCGCAACGCTAGAAAGTCTCCTACCACCAACGCTGTCACATCAGAGACGAAGCGTCTCGCTCAATATATGCCAGGTCCACTATTCAACAACACTGAGTTCGAGGAGATGCTGTCCAAAACGCCACGGAACTCTTTGATGCAACAACAATGGGAAGACTTGAGAACCGCCTTCAAGAGCGACAACAGCGAATACGCAGAGAGGGTCAGGGATTTCGAGGAATTCACGGTCGATAAAGAAGGGAAAGAGGTAGTAAAAGAAAAAGCACTCCTCTCTTTGTGGAAGCGCACCGTCCAGTTTTATCAATGCCTTCCCACCGATATTCTGGGTATTGAGTACCACCTGACAACTGGCAAACGGAACGGAAACGCTCACTTCGCCACGATAATACCCTACCCGGACTGCCCATATTGGTTCAACGCCTATTTCCACGTCGCTTTCTCCAAGCTTCTGTTCGTCGACTTGTGGTTTGGTCACCCGGCAGCTCTCGCCATGACGCTTCAATTTTCTGTCATCATCCGAACCAAGGAGAAGAAACGCTGGCCGCTACTGAACGAAACGGACGATGCGTTTATGAAAACTCTAGTGCATGTGATAGAGGAAGACAGACCCAAAGCTGAACTCTTGGGGGATATTGTTCGCGCTCCGACGACCATGCCAGAATATTGCGAGGCCGCAAGAGATGCGCACGACGGCGCTGCCCGGGAAACCCGTTATTCCCGATTTTTCAGGGAGATCAAGAAGCAGCACACGGAGATGCAATCGAAGAAGGGGTAGAAGGCGATGGAACTACTGCCCAATCTCCCAGATGAGCCCCCGCTTCAGGATATGGGATATCTCTACGCGGTGACCCAGGACGACCTGGATGTGATCAAGATGGCAGTGGACGAGTGCTTCCGAGACGAGGATATTCTTCCACAGCATCTTCAACGGCACGTCAATCTTGAAGGATGGTACGGCAAGTATGGGGGTTCAATGAACAAACACTTGCCCAGCAGGGGGGAGATGAAGCCGGCACTCACAGACGCCATGATTCGGGAGCGCGCGAAAAGGAAGGAGTTTGAAGTCCACGTTACGCCCGAGGGCAGATTTGTGAATCCCTCCGAGGGGGAGGGACCGAGCGAACGCTTATTCGGTTGGCACAATTTTGGTGCTGTAAATGAAAAGCGCCCTCGCCCGAAGAAGGAAGAAGCCTGGATGAATCCGTGGCTCCACAATCTCGCACCAACGGTCCCCGTTCCCGCAGCACCAGATATCTCCTATCCCGAGATACCCGATCCCGCGGCACCAGTGGTTTAGGCAGAGGTAGTGAGGAGCATGGCTAGACGACAGAGCAGGGGTAGCAAGGAGCATGTTTAGACGATAGACTAGCGGAAATGAGACCCCAGAGATATCCCGTCCACGGATGATTTGCGCATTGTGAGGCTTTGACTGCATTGTGAGATGCCTTGGATATGTCTGATGAGTTCTTTAGTTTACTTTAGGACGCCTTGGGCTTGTGTGATGAGTCCTTGGATGTGTGTGTGCAGGGGTGTGTGCAGGGGTTGGTTGCATTGTGAGATGTGGGTGTGTGTGAGGGGTGTTGGGTGGGTATGGGAGGTCTGGGAGGTGTGAAGTAAGGTGGTTGGTTGTGTTAGGAGATGCCTTGGCTGTGGACGAGGAGGCTTTGGCTGTGTTGCTGTGTTGTGAGCTAATTTGGGTGTGAGGAGGCCTTGCTTGTGTTGTGGGATACCTTGGGTGTGTAGTGTGGTGGTCCTTGGGATTTGTGTCATTTGCATGTAAGACGGACGCACAGTCTAGTCACTGGTCACGGTGGGGTTGTGAGTTAACTTGAGTCGAGCCGAGTGCTAGGACGCGAGATGAACCCGGAAAGGCAGGGGAAATTCCTAGGGCAGAATTGAACGGGAAGAAGCTCAGCTCAGCTGCGGAAATGGCAGGGGTGGTACTAGTATCTGTTGAAGGTATGGGTATGTTGCTCGATGGCAGCGGAGAGAAAGTGGACGGAAGAATGTGGTGGAATAGCATTGTGAGTCATGAGCGGCTCATTTCTTACAATAAATTGTTGTGGGAACAAAGGGATTTCCCATAGTAACCAAGAACCTCGACTTCGCCCGTCATCCATTGACAAAACAGCCCGTATTCTAGACCTCCTTGGAAGCTAGGCTTGAGTCCTTGCTTGTCCGGGGAAGCTTGATTGAGTCTTTGCGTGCGTGACTCAGGGAGGTTTCGTGAGAGCGGTGTGCGCGTTTCTTCCCCAGCGTGCTTGCCTTGTGCGACTCACGTGGTTGGAGGGCTTGGCGAGCTGAGACTGGCTGCTTGCCTTCTTGGTCAGGCTGCATGACGTTGGGCCTCCACCATGGGCATTGGCAAACAGCTTTTTCCCGTCCTCAATCAACCTGCCATCCGTTCAGCTCGCGCATCACCAGCCAGCCCACCAGGACGCTCGATACACCCACCTCACCCAACCTCCCTGCTTGTAACCACGGGCAGCCCCATGGCAACACAACAAGAACTCATTGGCGCTATTTGCGTGCCGTGTTCCGGCCTATTGTCAACGGAGGCTGCGCTGCGAGCCCTGGCTTCGGAAGGGGGTTATCGACATTCCAGCTTGGCTGAGACCAGAAAATCTGCAGCAAGAGGCTGTCCTCTATGCAGTGAGCTTGTGGGTCATTGGAAAGCTGACAAGGACGCCCCATTCAAAGATTCGGATACGATTATCTTCAAGTTCTATGACTTGACGGCCACGCAAATGTGTGAGAGCCAAGTGCCGACCTTGTACCCGCACGTATCTCGTTATCTTAACGCCAGGCGGTTTTACGGGGATGGGTACAGGTACGTCAGAGGCACTCAGCTTTTTCCCATCGTCGCAGACCATGGTGAGGTTTCCAATCCCCACCTCACTCTCCACTTCCACTGGTTAGAATGAACACTGACGATTGTTCAGCTGATCCGGCTGCTGCTTGGATTCAAAGCAGGCCCGTGATGACGGCTGTGGGGAGTGAGTTCGCATTCGACACCACCCGAAATTGGCTGGAAGCTTGCCTGAAAGATCATCCGGTCTGTTGTCGACCAGAGCCGCCTCATCTACCAACCCGTGTCATCGATGTTGGGACAGAACGACATAATGACGGGGCAGTCAGGCTGCACATATCGAAACCCGCTGAAACCTACGCCTATGCAACCTTGAGTTACTGCTGGGGCGGCCCACAACCAGTTCTGTTGAAGGCAGCGAATATAGATGAGATGACCCGGGAGATTCCACTCGACCCGCTCCCGCAGACAATAAAGGATGCGATCCGAGTGACCCGTCGCCTAGGCATCCGATTTCTTTGGATCGATGCGCTGTGCATCATCCAAGAAGGCGATGAAAGCGATAAAATGCACGAGGTTGGCGTTATGAGCGAGGTGTACGGAAATTCCACCATTACTATCATGGCCGCATCCGCGCAGAGCGTTTCGGAGGGGTTCCTGCACAAACGAGCTGCGTCCTCAACCATTTCCCTCCCGTTCTATTGCAAATCTGGGGAAATAGGCACAGTCCAACTCATCCGAAGCCAGCTAAGTCGACACGACCTTATGAAGCCCTTGAACAGAAGAGGATGGGCCTTTCAAGAACAAATTCTTTCCCGGCGGATGATCATCTATGGCGAGAAAGAACAGGTTTGGTGTTGTCAAACCGAGCACTGCAAGCAGTTTCCTGGAAGCACACTTACACCCGTCCTGGACTTGTCGAGTCTCCCACGAGCGGCCTTCGGGGCAGAGAGATATATCCTGTCGGTCGGGGAAGCTCAAAACCTCTGGGAGAACCTCGTATCCGAGTATACAAAACGGGCGCTGTCGTTGTCGGAGGACCGGCTTGCTGCGGTGACGGGTGTCATTGACTCTCTGAAACCTCTATTTCAGGACGATTGTGCCTTTGGCATTTGGCATAAGAATTTCCTCCGACAAGTTGTCTGGCACCGCAACTATATAGAAACCAACCCAGGAGACAAGAAATGGCAAGAGGTTTTGTCTTGTGCGCCGGAATGGTCATGGGCGTCGCGCACTTTCCCTGTCAAATTTCAGAAAGATTTCGAGCCGTGTGGGAAAGGACAAGAACATTGGAAAGTTGTCGCGGACAACAAAGCTGTCTTGACTGGAAAGCTAAAAAGAGGACACGACATGACGGAGGAAGACCGGAATGGGTTGATCTCGGCAACATGGGATATACTTTCGCCAGAACTGCCACGCACTAACTTCGTCATGAACTATAAAAATAATGAGATGTTCTACCTCCTCTGTGGGTATCATAGCTCTCGTCGCCCTGATGGTCTGCAGAAAGATATAATTACGTTGGCCTTGGAACGGCGCGGAGATGGGGTATATCGACGCCTCGGTGTTGTATTTTTCGATATGGAGGTTACAACATTTGACAATGAGGTGGACCAGGAGGTTGTTTTGGTATGAGTGAAGGAGAGCATATGGGGAATTGCTTAGGTAGAAATAGAATCCTGACTGTGCTAGGTTTTTTCAGACTCTTCTTCGCATCCTACCAAACTTCTTCAGATATTTACTTAACCTGGGTCGAAAACAATACGTGTGACTATCCTGATAATAGGGTTAACTCTTAGACGCAGCGGATGAACTACCTCTTGATCCGGGCTTTTCTGACCCACTTGAGTCTTTGTACTCTAGCGACGAGAAGACAGGCTCTCAGGCTAGTAAAATCTCCTTCCATACTGGTCCTGGCTGAAACCCCTTCGTGATGGCGTCTTTGGATATACTCCCCACGCCCCGACGCTCAGCCACCTCCCCCTTGCCCTGCCAATCTAGCAACATGATTTAAAGTCCCAGCCCTCGTGTCCATACAAGGCGTGGTCCGAAGAAGGCCAGAGCTTCTGACATTCCGAGAGGGGTATGATTTCGTAGGAGGGTGTCTCTAGCTCTAGAAGCGATAGATTTTCGAATCCGTCTAGTAGTATCCTACCGCAGGTTTCGCCGTTCATCCCAATGAGGGTTCCGGTTCTCTCGGTTGCGTCAATTTCGGCAATCTTGAAGAAGCATGATATGGTCCAGAATTAGAGGAGGTGGTAATCGACGGGTGACTTGAGTTTCTCTGGCAGTATTATCGTGAGGGCTGTTAGTACGGTCGGGAAATCGAGCTCAGGGTGGGAAAATGATGCTCGCTTTTCATAGTTCATCGCGCTATCGTAGGTCCTGGAAGCTGCCTTTGGGTCCCAAACCAGCTTGTTTGTTCCCTATGGACTTCGGATGTACCAGATAATCCAGGTTCATTATCCGACGATTTCACTATAAAAACCTCCTATTAGAAGCCTAGTGACATTCTGGCCCTCTAATCGAAGGAAGATAGCCTAACCCACAGTCGCGTTTCCTTTATTATTCCATGCTAGGCTCCGTTTCATACTAGGCACTATCACTAACTAGGTCTTATTCCATACTAGGTACGTATCTGTTTTTCTATGTCAATTGCACTTATGTCCCTCCGATCGGAGGACCAGTAGTCTGGGAGTCGGCCTTCTAGGCCGACTGCGACGTTCTGTGGGTGTGGTTCTCTTTGTGGTTTCTTCCCTGTTGCGTCACCGCACCAGTTTATCAGTCGGCTTATTTCACCAGCCTAAACCTTCTTTTCACCGTAAGGTATGGCGGTATGACTTTAAACGGCGTGTCGGTATGACACGCATGCAAACCCTTAAAGAAAGTGCTCCTAACGTCGAGTGTAACGTTGAAAAACAAAGTTTTTCTTCACCGAATTGTTACACAAACCACATGAGCGGAACCCAGATTCGGGTTGGACACAACAGGAACATTACCAGATGGACGCACTACTCTAAAATCCGGTACATCATCTGCGCCGAAACATTTCTAGACCCTCACCTCGCCACATATGCTGCTGGAAAGTTCGCCGAAGCTGCACAGATGTGGGAGAATAGCGCCGTCCGGTTCAAGCTCGTCCACCGCAACGAAAGGGCGACCTTTAGAGTCGTTTACAGCAACGCACTGTATGGTCCAGATGTCCTAGCAATGGCCTTCTTCCCAAACGAAAATCACGCCGATGAACGCACGCTGGTTATATACAGCCCGGCACTGGCAGGTGACAACAGAGAGCACCTTTCTGGCGTTCTTGCCCACGAGCTGGGACACATTCAAGGACTGAGGCATGAGTTTGAGACAAGGAGAGACGGTTCGGTGCGCTGGGGCAAGAGGAACCCTCGATCTATCATGAATTGGTTCGAGAAAGCTTGGAAGTGCCGGGTTCGAACGCAGGATATAGCTGAACTCAAGTGCTTCTATAAGTTCACTGCGAGGAAGTACATGGGGTTCAAGATTGAGGTGTTGGATCCGCCGATGACACGGTATGGAGTTGTTGAAAGTTGACTCGGAGAGCCTAGGCGCCGAGTCTAGCACGGGGGAGTGGTTTCCATGATAGTGTTATAGGAGCAGGGTCCGGATTTACAGTATCATGTACATCATTCCCGTTTCTAGCATGGTTTCACTTCTACACTTAATCTACCTACCTCGGCATCTTAAAAATTTTGGCGCTGAGATAGCTTTCTTTGTCATCCCTCGAGTCTTACAGGTACCTAACTACCTATAAACTGTCCATTCTCGTTGTCAGAGACGACCTCTTTCAGCGTTTGACGGGGACCAGCCGACGTCACCATGCATGAACGCCCCGTTCAACACTTGCAGACACCGTGGGTTGCACATTGTATGACACATGGAATGTTTGCTAGGGATAAGAAAAGTAGGCAAGGTTTCACAGACAACCGGTAGAACGTTGTCCAGCCGTTTCTCGTCACAGATGAAGGGTATCACATCTGATCTAGTAACCCGGCGGATTGGCAGGTAGCCTTGGAAAATCGGGGTTGGCCTCCAGGTCCCTGCGCTCGATTTCGCACAAGATCATTGGAATCTGAAAGTAGTTTGATAAGAGTTCGGCAGACACGAGTGCGATGATGGGTCATAGATTGACAGACATTGACTGCACTCAGTGCTGCCAAACCAGCATCCTGTTGAAGCATCCACAGGGTGCATGTCTTCCAAAAAAGAAAAAAGAGAAAGAAAGATGATGCGTGGCTATAAGAACCGAACCAGGCGCCTGAACCGATCAAAGTTCTTTCCAAATGCGTTTCTCTTTCGAGTAACCTGAAATGCACAGCAGATGCCGCAGCCAAAGCGCGGAACGAGCCACTTAGGTTCCAGGGCACGTACCAAAACTCGAGGTCGCGGAGGGGTTACTCCTGCCTGGGTGGGCTGAACTAAACCCGGGGCTCATCCGGCCCGGTTAGCAGAGCATGTAGCCAAAAACCCAGCCTTTGTGAGATGAGAAACGCTGCAGACTTCTCCGAAGGTTGCATAAGGATGGCAGGCCCGGCTCTCAAAGACGGGGCAAGTTTCCTTGACCATCTTAATGTCTACATACTCGAGCACAAAACTTCAAGCTCTTAAGGACCATTTATTCCAACCATCAATAAGCACGTCTGCCGAAACTCGCAGAGCTCAGCAAGCCACAAACTGCATGTACACGAATATTGGAGGTTGGATGTAGGCTCTGACAGGTCTAGGCCCTTCGACACCTGCACGGCAGCTGACATAACTGCGGCTCTCGTTGGCTTCCGGCATGTCAATGCGGTCAAGCGAATCCAACCGTTGGGCGGGGTGCCAAGCCTTGGCTTCTCACTGGCCCGATCCGGGTCGGAGACTTGGCTAGAACCTCCGGTTCAGCAGGCTCCGGAGCGGTGGCTTGGCAAAAATGCCTCATCCATTGCCGATCTTGGCAGTTGAAACAAGCCACCGCGCTTTGAGCCCAGCTGCAGGGTGATTTCCCTTCTCATTGTCCAATAAGCGCCGAGAATGCGGTGTTGCGCGATTGGCGCTCCTATGTTTGTGTGGTTAGTCACTTCCGAAGGAATGCCCAGGCTGCCCGCCTCACGCGGATGTTTCTCTCCGGCCGATGGGCAAAAGGATAGCAGGTGTACCTAATGATTCGATAGACAGAGGCAGCCAGAGGAAGCAGGTAAAGGCCGGCAGATTCCATGCGAACGTGAGCGGGGAAGTGGAAGGAACAACATAATAATAAGACGGGAGCCTTCCCAAGCGGCAAGAGCAGACCTTCAGTCATATGCTCTGTCCGCCGCCCGCCTCGCCAGTCAATTTTCAACAAGTATTGCAGCATTGAAGCCGGGAGTATCTTTATCTTGGTTCAATCCTACCTGCGCTGAGCAAGATGGCTTGGAAATCTGTCCAGACTTTAGGTCTAGCCCTTGCCCTGTTCGTGCTTTCCGCTGTTGGCATCGACGACGACGCTGCGCCGTCAGGTTGTCCAGCTGGGCGCCGCAGTGGCCAATACCATGGAGACATCCAGGCCGTCCTGGGTCCGGCAACACATAATCCCATCCGAGCAATGGAAGCAGCAGCCCCGTCCTTCGGCGCACCGTTCCTCAACCCGATAGGTCAAGAGTTTGAATGGTCAGTGGAATGCGATGGCTCCAAAGACGATAAAAACTGCAAGAAGGCGGTCGATCGCAAGGGAGACACGTCTTGGAAGAGCAAGTCCAGCGAAACTCGATATCACAACATAACAATTGACTTGCGAGAGAAATTCAATGTGCACGCACTTCGCATGGTTCCCTCCCCTGGGTGGAGAAACGGAGGCTCTGTTGCCGCTCACAGGATTACCCTTAGCTCAGACGGCCGTAACTGGGGTTCTTCTGTGGCATTCGGCACATGGCATGACGATCAATCACGTCAGTATTTTTGCTACACCGGATGAGATGGAAATAGAGGGCGAGGGTTGCGACAAGAGGAAATAATCTGACCAGTGCCGCAGCCAAATTCGCCATTTTCGAGCCGCAAACAGCCCGTTACGTACGTCTCGAGGCTAAATCTGCAGCCCAGGACAAGCTATTCATCAGCATAGCAGAGGTCGATTTCTGGGTTGTGCCGTCGATCAGGCCCAACGACGGCAGCCTTGGTGTATGGGGACCCACCATCGACTTCCCCACTGTGCCCGTGGGCGTGTTCATCGACCCTTTCACCAACATCGTCGTCAGCTTCTCCTCGGACTCGCATGATGGTGGGTCAGCCCCAGTAGAGAATACAACCTGGACTGCGACTTGGGAACAAGGTAGCGAAACCGTGAGCGAGAGGAACGTCAATGAGACACAGCACAACATGTTCTGCCCGGGCATGGCCTTCGACGTCAATGGCAGCATGATAATCACGGGTGGAGGTGGACCGTCATCCACGAAGACAAGCACATTCAACGCTAGGGACAAGACATGGAACAGCCTCGGAACGATGAACAGTGGGCGAGGTTACCAGGGCTCGACCACCACCGCTGATGGCCGCATCTTTGTCATCGGTGGTAGCTGGAACGGCCCAGAGGACGAGCCCGGACCACGGCCTGCCGAGCTGTACGATCCATCCCGCGACACATGGGACAGGCTCGATAATTGCCTTTCCGAAAGGATCCGGTCAGAGGGGGACGGCTACCCCAAATACCGCGGTGACAACCACGTCTGGCTGCTGGGCTGGAAGGACAACACCGTATTCCACGCCGGGCCCGCGCCGGATATGCATTGGATCAGCACCACCGTTAAGGGCGGCGCACTCAACCCTGCCGGAGTACGCGAGAAACAGGCAGCCATGTGCGGTATCGCCGTCATGTACGATGCGGAGGCGGGCGAGATCCTGACGGCTGGCGGTGCGCCCCAGTACGAATACTACTGTCGCAATGATCATTCCATACCCTACGGCAAGCCCGCATCCCGCAATGCATTTATCATCACACTCAACGAAACCAACAAGAATGCCACCGTCACCCCTGTGCAGAAACTCAACAAGGCACGCACCTTCCTCAACGCTGTCGTTCTCCCCAACGGCGAAACATTTGTCGCGGGGGGAATGGAGAAAGGCGAGCCCTGGAGCGACGATACGGCCGTCTTCACTCCAGAGACATGGTCACCCGTCTCGAGAACTTGGACCCCCATGGCTCCAAACTCTATCCCGCGTACCTACCACTCTTTTGCGCTCCTCCTGCAGGACGCCACAGTCCTCGTTGGCGGCGGCGGTCTCACGACCTCGACGGCGCTCAGTGTGAACCACTTTGACGCGCAGATTTACACCCCGCCGTACCTGCTCCGCAATGGCCGTCCCCGGCTGCGACCAGTCATCATCCAAGTCGAGAAAACAGTCCACCTTGGCTCCCGTCTTACATTCACCGCCGACAGCGAAGTCACAGATGCGAGTCTGATTCGCTACGGTGGGGCCACGCACACGGTCAACAATGACCAGAGACGGATCAAGCTGAAAGTCACGCCCGCCAAGGACTCCAAGATCAAGTTCCAGTACTCGGTAGAGATCCCAAAGAGCGCCGGGGTTGCAATCCCCGGGTACTGGATGCTTTTCGTGCTCAACAAAGATAGTACTCCTAGTGTAGCAAAGACGGTGCAGGTTCTTTGTCATAAGTGCAAGGTTAGGAAACCAAAGGGTGGGAAGTAGGAAGGGGAAAGGAAATGGCTAGTTGGCTAAGGTAGGTAATTTTCGTGGAGTTCTGAGTTTACCTGGCGCAACCGATTTGGACACAAGACTTTCTCTCATTGAATAGACGCTCCGTTTACTTGGATCAAGGTTTCTTCTTGGGCGGCACGTCGCAGTCAGATGAAGTTACACAGCAGAAATATGCACGACGCTAGTGATCTCCGTCCGGTGTATCCGCCGCTTCCGACGGTTTCATTCGCCGGCTTAGAAATAGTAGGCGTCACACGAATACGCACACCGCCGGACCCACTCAGGAATTGATCGTCGCTCCCTAACTTGACGGCGTCGAGGAAACCTTTCACTTCTGTCACGAAATCATTCGAGTCACCGTCCCAAAATGACGCCTCAGACACCCAAATCCATCATCGTCATCATCCCCGGTGCCTTCCACCGACCAAGCCACTATGCCGATATCATCAATCCCCTTCAATCCCGCGGCTATACAGTCCTCAGCGTCCCGCTCGTCGTCTGCGGCGACACCAACGTCTCCCGTGACTCGACACCACTTGATGACGTCCAAGCCATCCACGCACAGCTCCTCCCGCTCCTAGATGCCGGGAATGAAGCGATCATCGTCTCGCATAGTTACGGCTCCATGGTCGCGACGGCGTGTATTCAGGGACAGACTACTACGGAGCGCGTCGCGAGAAATCTTGCCGGGGGTGTTGTCGGGGCGATTTGGGTAGCAGGGTTTGCGTTTCCAGTGAGGGGCAAGAACATTCAGGGGGGCGAGGGAGATCTACCGTTGATGGAGGGGAGGATTGCAAAGGTTTGTCTCTGACATTCATCTCATGCTAAGCTTGCATCAACTCACCTGTCGTACCTCCCACGGCTGGCCTGGACTAGAGGGACGACATAATCCAACGACACAGAAGCTGACCGACTTGGTAGGACGGACTTATCTCCCTCACCGAAAGCATAGTAAAACCCTTGTTTTACAGCGACCTCCCCGCGGAGAAGGCGGACGCAGCATTCGCCTCGCTTTGCAAATTCCACTCGCACAAGAGTCTCAGCACAGCTCCGACCTTTCTGGAGTCGGATATCACAGTGCCCAAGCTGTATCTCCTTTGTGAGAAGGACCAGACTCTGCCGCCTGCATTTCAGGAAGCGATGGTGCAGGTCGGAAAGTTCGACAGGGTGATTCGGCTTGACTCGGGGCATTCGCCGTTCTTGAGCATCCCTGAGGAAGTGGTTGAAGCTATCGTGAGTTTTAGTGGGGAGGTTGCTGGCCCTTGAGACTCACCGTGTGAGAGTTTGGTGTACTTGGGTCGGAGACACCCATCGCGTCTGCTGCAACATGGGAATTATTGGTCGGCCTGCCAATATCCGTTTTGCGGTATGGGAAGGAAATTATACATAGAAGTCCCTTTCGCCGAAAGGGGCAACTCACAATCAAACCGTCACCAGCAAGCCGGCCTCGGGACGTAACACAACAGATCGACACTCTCCCCAGCCCCCCAGTTCCCAGCTTCATTCTACTCTCCGCCTCTCCGGAGACCAATACCCGGTCCAACTCCCATAAAAATCAGTATTAAGACCCTCGCAAAATAGGTCCTCGGTCTCGAATGCGACCAGGATGCTCCTCATTACGACGCATATTAGTCGTCGCATATTAGCCGGAAGAGGAGCCGATCGGCGGCACAAGGTATGACAGATACCAGCAATCCAACCCCAGGTGCGCCGGGCTCGAATACCGTTGGAGGCCAAAACCAATGGCGACTCTGCCCGCATCTCGCCAGCCATCCGTGCAGCCGGGCCCTACCAGCGCGTGATACGTGCTACCGCAGATGCGGCCCAGCGAAGCTTGTCGACCTTCTTCTCTCGGCTTGGCGAAGACCGTCCACATGGCAGATGGACACACCACCGGAAAGCTTACCGGCGCTTCTCAAAAGGGCATGTAATATGACCACTCTCGCGATAATAAGAACACACTCTGCCCACGCCGCGGCAATGCCCCTCGGCGTGCGTCGTCGACCTCCTCCTCCTCCTCCCTAACCGTCCGAGTTGCGCATCCACCTCCCAAACCGCAACAATGGCATCCCTCCGATATCTCCTTCAGCTGCTCCTCTGCGCCTCCGTCAGCGTCCTCGCCGCCGACAGCGCCAAGGACCAGCTCACGGTCAAAACCTCCTCGGGCATCTACACCGGGCTCATCGATGCCACCCTCTTCCCCCACGTCCGCCAATTCCGCAGCATCCCCTACGCGCAGCCCCCCATCGGCAAGCGGCGATGGATGCCCCCCGTCGCCGTGACACCCTCGGCGCGGCACTCCTTCTCCCTGCGCTTCCCGCCGTCCTGCCCGCAGTACATGTCCAAGAACTTCACCGTGTGGACCACCAACATCACCGACTTCGCCATCCGCACCTACGGCCAGCCCTTCACCGACGGCGCCATGGCCCAAGCCTCCTCCGAAGATTGCCTGTACCTCGCCATCTGGACCCCCACTAAAGCCAACCTCTCCGCCCCTGAGACCCGCAAGCTCCCCGTCGCCCTCTTCCTCCCCGGCGGAGATTTCGTCGGTGGCGGCGTCGACGTCCCCTACCAGCAGCCCGCGAACTGGGTTGAGCGCACCCAGTCCCACATCGTGGTCACCGCCAACTACCGCGTCAACATCGGCGGGTTCCCCTGGGCCGCCGGCCTCGACACCCAGAACTTCGGCATCCTCGATGCGCGCATGGCGCTCGAATGGGTCTACGCCAACATCGCCTCCTTTGGCGGCGACCCCTCCCGCATCATGCTCTGGGGCCAGTCCGCAGGCGGCGTCGCCGTCGACATGGTCGCGCACGCGTTCCCCGAGGAACCCCTCGCCGCATCGTTATTCATGCAGTCCGGCACGGCCATGGTGAACATCTCCGCCGCAGACCCCACCCACAGCAACTTCACCTTCGTCGCCAAAAACCTCGGCTGCGATTTCCCCTCCGACCCCCTCGCAGAGGTAGAGTGCATGCGCCAGGTGCCCATGTCCCTCATCCAGAATTTCGTCGGCCAGTATAAAGACAACGCCACCAAGCCGACCATGCAATTCAAGCCAGCCCCAGACGAGAAAATCGTCTTTTTCAACTACACCACGCGCGACCTGGGGGGCCATCTCCCGTCCATCCCCGCCCTGGTATCCACCACCTCCAACGAAGTCTCCACCCTCTCCCGCTACCCCCTCTCCAACATCACCGACGGACCCTACCAACCCACCATCGACGCCGGGACGGTATCCATCTTCGTCTGCCTCGCAAGCAACACCACCGCGCTGCGCAAAAAGCGCGGCCTCACCACCTACCGATATGAATTCGCTGGCAACTTCAGCAGCATCACCCCCCTGCCGTGGATGGGCGCGTACCACGCCGCGGACATCCCGCTGATCTTTGGGACGTATGACACGCCGACGCCGGGGAGGGTCAAGGCCATGGTGGAGGGGGTGACGGGGTTTGAGCGGAGGGTGGCGGAGGCGCTGCAGGACCATGTGTTGGCTTTTATGCAGGATCCGGAGGAGGGGTTGAGGAGGAGGGGGTGGCCGGCGTATGGGGATGGGGAGGGGA
>Ga0247758_1001277_pt1 | contig 19405 bp, 9 predicted proteins | sample UWRJL156409C4_FD_180950 | JGI IMG/M metagenome (GOLD analysis project Ga0247758, IMG submission 180950) | Plant litter microbial communities from Arlington Agricultural Research Station in Wisconsin, United States - UWRJ-L156-409C-4 | ecosystem: Environmental > Terrestrial > Plant litter >...
AAACTACATATTCACCAAAATAACTATACTAGAAATATATTAGAAAAATATAATAAAAATAACTTATATCTAAAAAATAACCCTCTTCCAGCCAATAAATTACAAGGCAATAATCAGAAGGCGTTGCAAGAAGAAATAACAATATACCAACAATATATAGGGTCGTTATTATACTTAGCCTTAAAAACAAGACCTGATATAGCCTTTGCAGTTCAATACTGTGCAAGATACTGCTCCAACCCTGGAATTCTACACTTCCAAGTAGTAGATAATATATTCGGCTATTTAAATAAATATCCTAATTTAGGAATAACATATACTGGAGTAAATAATCATAATCTTATAATAAAAGCCTATAGTGATTCAGACTGGGGTAACTGCCTTAATAGTCGAAGATCAACTACTGGATATTTAACTACCCTGGGTAATAATTTAATAAGCTGGGGAGTTACACTACAGAAATCAGTAGCGCTTTCAAGCACAGAAGCTGAATATATGGCTATAACAGAATGTAGTAAAGAAACAGTTTATCTACAGAATATTATAAATGAAGTAAATAGTTCATTATAATTAAAAATACTAATAAATATACCTGTTATACTAGAAGATAACACAGGTGCTATAAAACTTGGTCATAATGCAGAATTTCATAAAAGAACAAAGCATATTGATATAAAATACCACTATATAAGAGAACTAGTTAAAAATAACAAAATAAGAATACTATATATAAATACTAAAGAACAACTAGCAGACCCCTTAACAAAACCAATAACCGGCCCTATACTTAATATATGGCTATTACGACCTGCACCCGACACAGGCCTCAAGAGGACTGGCGTGGGTTAAGACAGAACGTATGGCAGGACGCTAACAGGTAAGGGGCGTTCCAAAGACGGCTTGTTAAGCTAGTACTCCTAGATAGGGGTTTAATATCACTGTAGGTTGCTGTTATTATAATGCACAGAAGTGAGTCTGAACAGTAGGATATAAATGAATAATTGAATATTAGCGTGAGGAACCTAAGTTCCTTACAGTGATTATGGGTATAACTATGGCTTATTTATACTAACTAACTGAGAGGTACTTTATACCTTACTTATAATGTTATAAGTGCTTATTATGTGAGCATTTTACACTATGTAAGCGTTCTGCTTGTGAGGTTTCTCCTGCTTATAATATAAGTATTTAATATGCTGTAAGCAGTACCTTATTAGTTATAAGGGCTTTAAGTCTTTACACCCCTGGCCTAATATACCCAGACAGTGTATACCGTCTTCCTGTACTGTTCTTTCTGCAGGGGATTTATCAGGCCGCCCTAGCCTAAGTGACGGCCTGTAAGGTTATTATATAATTCCCCCTCTTTAACGTTCTTTTCTTATAAAGAATTAAAAAGGTAAGTTTCCTCTTTTACCACGTTACTATATAATAAGTGTCCGGCTCCTAGGTCTTAAAATAGGAATAGGGTAAAAGTATTAACTATTATTTAAACCTTACAGCTTATATACATATGTTTAATAGTGAAATATCCCCTTATTTTTTTTATAAATCTGCTAACCCTCTACTTATCTATCAGGTTTTAAACCGGTCTGATAGTTATAATTACTATTTAGAGAGGTACTGGCCTTTTTAATGTAACGCTTTTAGTGTCGGTAAAGTGAAGTTAAAGGCTCTTTTTATTAAAAAGTAGAACCTTAATTCGTAAGTTAAATCTGCTACCTAACAGCTTTATAAGGCCACTGTTAAACTTTAAAAGGTGTTAGTGCATTTAGCGCGCCTTTATAAGTAGTGGTCCTGTTTTAAAGACTGGGCTGTGAAAGCGTTTAGTTATAAGGTGGAGTTACTAAAGTTCTAAGAGAGTAAGGAGGTTAAGCTAGTTATTCCTTTTAAAGATATAGAGTCTTTTAATTAAGGGAACTTCCTAACGGGGTCTCTGTAGTGAGTGGTCGCTTTATAACTTAGTTTATAACTTCCTTCTTTTAATAAATAAAAACGGCCCTTTAATGTAGGGGTAGCGTGCTTACTTCTTAAAGTGAGAGGTTGTGGGTTTAAGTTTTATAAAGGTCTTCTGTTATTCTAGATCCTCGCCTTTTAGGGCTGGAGGGTCTAGGGCGACTTTTCTTTATTTTTCTTTACTAACTTCTTTTTCTGAACAGTACTTATTTTTATATAAAGTTTACTAAGGGCTTTAAAGGCCTGGCCTCTTTACTAGGTTTAAGGTCCTTATAATTTAAGTTAAGGGTTTTAATAAATATCCTTTTATACTTATTAAGGAGTTTCCTGCCGCTTTTTAGGCTTTAAGTCCTATAGAAATCTTACTCTTTAATATAGTAGTTTAAATGTTAAATCTTATCTTATTTCTAGTTCTTATTATTAGTTTTAGTTAGTCTGGATTCTTTCAGTGGAACTCTATAATCAGGTCTAGGCACTTAAGATTTTTAACTAATTCCTATAAATTATTTTCAGGGTTATAGTTTAGCCACTTAATAAGATATTTAAATGTATTTTTTCCTTTTTATAAATTTATAACTTCTTTAACGTTATATTTATCCTTATTAGCGTTAATCTTAATCTTCTTTTCCAGAGGAACTCCTTTTAAGGCAGGTTTTAAAAGTGAGATGTGAAAAACCTTAACCTGCACCTTTATACTAGAAGGTAAGTTTAATTTATAATTAGAGGTGGTGACCTTTTTCTTAATTTAGAACGGTCTGTATCTTTTAAAGTTAAGCTTTTTATTAGGTTGTTTTAAATGTAAGTTTTGTGAAAAAAGGTAGACATAGTCCCCCTTTTAAAGAGTCAGTCCCTTAACTTATTTACTATTATAGTAAAGTCCTTTCTTAAGTACTAGTTACTTAGTTTGATATTTATTAGTAAATTTCTTTATCTGTTTATATGTAAACTTAAGTTTAGCTTATAAATGGTTATATAGTTCTTACATCCAGTTTATATAAACTGTAACTTAGGGGGCGTTAATAAGTGGGCTTTAATAAAGCTTAGGCTCCTTACTGTAATTGGTGAAAAATGGTGACACACCTGTCGACTTAACTGGTGTTATATTATAGGCTATTTATGCTGTTAGTAATAACTTAAGTTAATTATCTTATTTAAAGTTAATGTAAATTTAAAGATATATTATAAATATCTAGTTAACTTACTCTGTTTAGCTATCTGTCTGTAGGTGGAATGTTATTAAAAGCTTACTTTTTACACTTATTCTTTATATTAACCCTTATTAGAACTTCGATACGATTAGCTTATCTTAATCTGTAATGATATTATTTAGTTAAAGGTGTTATAAAACTACCTTTTTTTTAAAGATATAAGTAAGTTACTCCATTATTATATCCTTTAAAGTTAATAGAAAGTAGGCTTATTATTACAACCTGTACCCAACATAGGCCTTAAGAGGACTGGCGCGGGTTAAGACAGAACGTATGGCAGGACGCTAACAGGTAAGGGGCGTTCCGAAGACGGCTTGTTAAGCTAGCACTCCTAGACAGGGGGTTTAATGTCACTGTAGGTCGTTATCACTATAATACATAGAGGTGAGTCTAAATAGTAGGATATAAATAAATAATTAAATATTAGCGTGAGGAACTAAAGTCCTTTATAATGGTTATAGGTATAACTATAGCTATTTATACTAACTAGCTGGGAGGTACTTTATACCTTACTTATAACGCTGTAAGTGCTTATTATATAAGCACTTTATACTATATAAACGCTTTACTTATAAGGTTTCTCCTGCTTGTAATATAAGTACTTAGTATACTGTAAGCAGCACCTTACTAATTGTAAAGGTTTTAGGTCTTTACACCCTTAGCCTAATACACCTAAACAGTATACACTATCCTCCTACACTGTTCCTTTTATAGGGGATTTATCAGGCTACCCCAGCTTAAGTGACAGCCTATAAGGTTATTATATAATTCCCCCTTTTTAACGTTCTTTTCCTATAAAGAACTTAAAAGGTAAGCTTCCCCTTTCACTATTTCATTATATAATAAATATCCGGCTTTTAGATTTTAAAACGGGAATAGGGTAAAAGTATTAACCACTATTTAAACCTTACAGCTTACACATATACGTTTAATGGTGAAATGTCCCCTTACTTTTTTTATAAGTCTACCGACCCTCCACTTATCTATTAGGTTTTAAACCGGTCTGACAGTTATAATTACTGTTTAAAAAGGCATTAGCCTTCTTAATATAACGCTTTTAATATTAGTGAAGTGAAGTTAAAGGCTCTTTTTATTAAAAAGTAAAACCTTAACTTGCAAGTTAAGTTTATTACCTAGCAGCTCTATAAGGCCACTGTTAAGCTTTAAAAGGCGTTAGTGTGTCTGGCGCGCCTTTATAAACAGCAGTCTTATCTTAAAGACCGGGCTGTAAAAGCGTTTAGTTATAAGGTGGAGTTATTAGAGTTCCAGGAGAGTAAAGAGGCTAGGCTGGCTGTTCCTTTTAAAGACATAGAGTCTTTTAATTAAGGGAACTTCCTAACAGGGTTTTTACAGCGGGTGGTCGCTTTATAACTTAATTTATAACTTCCTTCTTTTAATAAACGAAAACAGCTCTTTAATGCAGTAATAACACACTTACTTCTTAAAATAAGAGGTTATGGGTTCAAGCCCTATAAAGGTCTTCTGTCACTTTAAATCCTCACCCTTTAGGGCTGGAGGGTCTAAAGCGGCTTTTCTTTATTTTTCTTTACTAACTTCTTTTTCTTAACAGCACTTATTCTTATATAAAGTTTACTAAGGGCTCCTTATTAAGTCTAAGGTCCTTATAACCCTGGCTAAGGTTTTAACAAATATCCTCCCATACCTATTAAGGAGTTTCTTACCACTTCTTAAGTTTTAAGTCCTATAGTGGTCTTACTCTTTAATATAGTAATTTAAATGTTAAATCTTATTTTATTTCTAGTTCTTATTATTAGTTTTAGTTAATTTAAATTCTTTCAGTGGAATTCTATAATTAGGTCTGGGTATTTAAGATTCTTAACTGGTTCCCACAAGTTATTCTTAGGGCCGTAGTCTAGCCACTTAATAAGATACTTAAATGTATTTTTTCCCTTCCTTAAATCTATAACTTCCTTAACGTTATACTTATCCTTATTAACGTTAATCTTAATCTTCTTTTCTAGGGGAACTCCCTTTAAGGTAGGTTTTAAAAGTGAGATATGAAAAACCTTAATCCGCACCTTTATACTAATAGGTAAGTTTAATTTGTAATTAAAGGTAGCAACCTTTTTCTTAATTTAGAATAATCCGTACCTTTTAAAGTTAAGCTTCTTACTAAGTTATTTTAAATACAGGTTTTATAAGAAAAGGTAGACGTAGTCCCCCTCCTAAAAAGTCAGTCCCTTAACTTATTTACCCTTATAATAAAGTCTTTTCTTAAATATTAGCTGCTTAGTTTAGTGTTTATTAGTAAACTTCTTTATTTATTTACATATAAACTTAAGTTCAGCTTATAAGTAGTTATATAACTCTTACATTTAATCTACACATATTACAGCTTAAGGGGCGTTAATAAGCAGGCCTTAACGGAGCTTAAGCTCCTTACCGTAATTAGTGAAAAACAGTAATATACCTGTTAACTTAACTAACGTTATATTATAAGCTATCTACACTATTAGTAACAGCTTAAGCTAATTATCTTATTTAAAGTTAATATAGGTTTAAAAATATATTATAAATATCTAGTTAACTTACTCCGTTTAGCTATCTGTCTGTAAGTGGAAAGCTATTAAAAGCTTACTCTTTACACCTATTCTCTACATTAGCCCTTATTAGAACTTTAACACAATTAACTTATCTTAATCTGTAACGATATTATTTAACTAAAGGTATTATAACACCACCTCTTTCTTAAAGACATAAGTAAATTATTCCACTATTATATCCTTTAAGGTTAGTAAAAAGTAAGCCTACTTTATTAATCTATTAACCATTATAAGGATCTGGTTATAAGTAACTCCTGTAACAAGGTCCTTAAACTTTAGGATCCTAATAACGAAGTTAAGTGAGATTAAACTTTATAACGCCTGTAGTATAGGGAGTAGTTTAAGAAGTCTATAAGGCTTATAACGTTAATTTTATTTTTAATAATAAATATCACAGTTATTAACTACTTCCTTAACTAACCTCTTTATTCCTAGAAAGGCGTACGCTTATTAAGCCTACGTAAGAGTCTTAGCTCGGCCTATATGTCCTTTAAGTTAAGACTTATAAACTTACTAAACGTACTCCTTTTATTTATCTAAGTTATAAATATATAGTTTCTCTTAATACCAGAGCTTTACTCTTAGATTAGGCGCACTGTCTACACCTTCTAATAGCTATTCCTACTAATAATTAGTTTTATTGTAATTTAGATACTTTAAACACTCCTTACTATAATTTTACATATACTTTAAGAAATCTCCTAAAGGGCACTTATACTTACAGGTGCTTTCCACTAACCTTCTTACCTAAAAGTCCTATTATTACTAATAAATATTATACTCTGTTTATAAGTTTATACAGACGTTAATAGTTTATTCTAATGTCTAGTTATCTAACACTTATAATGTATGTTCTAATATACTGTTCTTAACTTTATTAAATATAGTAATAAGGACTAAGATTAAATTAATATCCTTATAGTCCTGTCTCCAGCTAAAAGCATCAGCTTACCTATTATCTTTTCCTTTAATATAGTGAATTTAGAAGTGGAACAAGGCCATTAACTCTACCTACTATACTTACTGTAAGTTAAGTTCCTTTATTAAGAAGTATTAAAGGTTATTATAGTTTAAAAAAACTTAGACTAGTTCTTCCATACCATTTAAATACAGTGCCCACTTAGTAAAACATTAAATAATCACTATTAATTCTTTATTATAAATTAAATATTACAGGGCTAAGCTGTAGATTCCTTTTAACAGGAAGGCAACTGGGTAACGTTTCCTATCGTCCTAGATTTAACTAAGTTCTCCACCGATTACGAATTCTAAGGAGTTTATTTCGACTCAGAAAGGCTTTAAAAAATCAGGGAGAGTTAAGACTGGCATTATAATAAAAGCGTGTTTAAGGTCTTTAAACACCTTCTATTATCTATTAGTCTACTTAAACAGCTTTCCCTCACCTGTAAGTTTATAAAATGGTCTTACAATTTTCGTAAAGTACTTAATAAAACAGTAATAAAAGTTTATAAAACTAATAAAGGCTTATAACTCTTTCTAATTCTTTAAAGTAAGCTAATCCCTAATTACCTTTATCTTCTCCAATTACATTTTAAGCCTTTTAAAGGTTACCCTAAACTTTAAATAATTTAACTCCTAAATATAAAAGTGGCTCTTCTTTAAGTTTACTGTTAGCTTTACTTTTTTAAAAGCTATTAAAACCTATTATATATGCTTTTAATATTCTTTTAAAGTTTTAGAATAAATTAAAACGTTATTTAAATACATAAAGACAAACTTGTTAAGGAAGGGTTAGAGAACATTGTTAATAAGGCCTTAAAAGGTTATAAGGGTGTTTATTAATCTTATTAGTATAATATAATACTAGTAATACTTATTATAAGTCTAAAAGGCCGTTTTATATTCGTCCTCCTCCTTTACTTTAATGTAGTTAAATCCTATAGGAAAATCAAGGCTAAAGAACTAATTTACCTTAATAATCTATTCTTACATTTTTATAATAAGTGGTAATAAGTAATAATTCTTAATTATATCCTCGTTTAACATTTAGTAATTAACAATTATATATAGTTTACCATCTCCCTTCTTTAAAACAAACAGCACTAGGTACCCTGTTAAGAACTGGGACTTTATAATAAACCTGTTCTTTAGGTTCTTATTAACGTACTCCCTTAAAGCCTTAGCCTGTTAAGGGTTTAAGTGGTAAGGTTAAAAGCTGTAAAGCTTTACTCCCAGCTTTAACTTAATTTTATAATCTTATAATCTATAGTCTAATAATTATAATATATTTTTTTAAAATAAGGTAAACTTCCTATACTTTACTGGTACCTTAAATAAGTTAACTTTTTCACTTATTTATAAATCAGCTTTTAACTTCTTTCCACTTTTTAAATTATTATTTAGGTAACTTAGTAAACCTTCTAGTCCTTTAACTGTCTTTGTAAACCTAACCTAAACTATACTTAGTTTTAAGGGTTTAACATACTTTTAAATACTTTATATATCTTTAAAGTGGTTTAAGGCCTTCTTAACTTCCTTTAAACAGTGATCACAGCTAGAGGATTTACTAAAGGTAAGGTAGCTACTCCTTTAATTAATTATAAGGTTATACTTTTCCAGCCAGGGTAAACTTAAGATTATATTATACCTTATAACTGGTATAACGTTAAAGTCCACTTATTATTTATCCCTATCTACTTTAATTAGGAGTAATAAATGGTAGGTGACTTTGCTATTATTATACTAATACAGGCCTCCTTCTCTATTTTAAATAGGAATAACCTCTTTATACTCTTTATTAAGGAGTTTCCTTTAGTTAACTAATAAGGGGTGTATTAGGTTAAAAACACTTCCACTATTAATTACTACTCTTACCTTAAATAACCTCCCTTTTCTATTTATTATATTAATATTAATAAAATCGTGCTTATACTCCTTTATTATCTAAGTTATAGTAATCACCTATCCTTAAGGTCTTATCTAACCTAACCTTTAAATGCCTCTTCTTCTTCTTAAGGTTTTTACTAACTAGTAAACTATTAGTTTCCAGCCCTTTTAAAGGGCTTATAACCTTTTCCTAATTCCTTCTGGAAAAACAGGCAGCTTTAATAAACCTAATAATTAACTTTTCCTAAGTTTTCACACCTTAACGTCCAGTCGATTTTAAATAGTTTAATATTTCTAAAGTCCTTAATAAGACAATAATACACTCTATAAGACTAGATCGTAATAATATCCTTCTACTTTTAAATCTGCTAATAGTCCTCTTACTTCTACCATTCTTTAACTTTTCTGTTAAAGTATAATAAACACATTATAATAAGGTAGTTATTAAATACCCCTCCTTACTAATATATAATAAGGGCTTAGTTAACCATAATAACCTTCCACTTATTACCAGACTCTCTTATTAGGGAGTAAGAAACCTAATAATAAGCTGGTTTTAACTCCACCCTTATAATAATATAATCCTATCTTTATATACTTAAAAAGTGGTTATAAAGAGCCTTAAGTCCGTAATACTAGTTAAAAGCACAGTTATTATATATATAATTAATTTACAGTATATCCCTGTAATTAAGGTGGTTAATATTAACTACAGGTGTTACAGTTATAAAGTATAAGACAGGGGAAATAGCACCTTATTCTTTTTCTTCTTCCACTTACCTTTATATACACTACTTCTCTTAAACTTCCTCTTAAAACTTAAATAACAGTAACCCAGCTTATTCTTCCATAAAATGGCCTTCCTTAATAAGTTAATATTTAAATTAATTAATAAAGCGAACTTTATTACAGAGTTATAACTTAATTTCTACTACTTTATCTTTAAACGTTACAGTAAAACCCTTAACTTATAAGTCTTCCACTTTATTTATTAACTTTTAATGTTTCTCCTTTAACTCTTAAACCCTTTATTAATATACTTACTTTATACCTTCTCAAGGGACCTTTAAGGTACCAGTCTAAAGCATATTAACTTTAATATAAAGCAGTTATCTAAGCTATCCTTCTTCTAAAGAGGTAAGGGTGTTAATCCACTTAACGTGCTTAAAGCGTTTAAGGGTCTTAAGGGGTACTGTTAAGAAGAACTTCCGTTTCTCCAGTTTGATTCTCTTAACTTATTCTTTTTCACCTTCTAATATTTACTTTACTGTTTAAATAGCCTAAAAAGCTAGTTCTTTAACTCCCTCTACCATCTTAGTAATTTCTAAGTTAGGGTCCTTCCTGGACTTCCTTAATTCCTAAGCTTATAAAGTGAGGTTTTTAAAGCCTGTAATAGCTAACTAGAACATCTCTTCCTAAAGTTAGTCTTTTATAACCTGCACCTTTAATAGTTTTAAGTTTCCACCTTAAAGTCGGTCTTTTATAACCTGCACCTTTATAACTAACTCTTCTAAAACACCCTTAAGGATTAGGTACACCATATCCTAAGGTTCTTTCTCTTCTTCTTCTTTATCTCCTAAGTTACACTCGTCTACCTAAATATAATCCTTTTTATTATCTGTTATTCTAATATAAACATCACTTAAATTAAACCTAACGTGCTTCCCTCCTTTTAAAACTAGTTTCTAACCGACTTATTTTAATAATAGGTATTACTATACTATATAGCCTTTCTTAACGCAGTTAAAACACTAGACCTAGGATAGGTCCTTAAACTGCTTTTACTACTGTTATTATTAAGGCTTATTACAGTTAGGTTGGTTTTAACAGTTTACTATATTAATATCCATTAACCTAGGGTAGTAACCTGTCGTAATCAACTAATTCCCCTTTTTTAATTTACTTAGCTAGTAAAGGGTCCGTTCCTTTTAATAGTTCTTCTAATAATAGTGGTTATAATACCAGTTATTAACCTTAATAGCCATCTTAATTAGCTCTTAGAGGCGATCTGGTTAATCTTCTTAATAAAGGTCTCTAATAACGTGCTCCTTTAAACCACTCTAAAACAGCATTACTAAAGCCTTTTAATTAAGCTTAATCTTTACTACTTCTAGCTTAAAGCGTGTAAAGAACTTAAGGACTAAAGACATTTACCTTAAGGCTATAAGGCGTTATTCAGCCCGCTTAAGGGCGTTTAGTTCTTTAAACTTAGTTTAAAGTTAATTAATAAAAACATTAAAGTTGTTAAAAAAGGCCTAAGTCTCAAGGGCTTCCTTTTATACTCTATTTATAAAGAGGTTATTAATTATCTTTATATAGGGTTTATACCAGTAAGCGGCTACTTTATTTAATAAAGCTCTAGTAAACCTAACCTTTCCTTCTTCTTTAAAAAACTACTTATTATAATAGGTAATATAGCTTTAAAGCTGGGCTATCTAAAACTCCAGTTATGTAAAGTCTCCCTTAAAGTGTAACAGTGGAGGGAGCTTTACTTATTTCTTCTACAAGCCCTTAAGGTTATTATTCTCTAGTTTAACAGCGTTAAGTCAGGCTTAGAGTTTTTTAATAAGATTAATACGGCTTTTAATGTCTTTAAGGAAGGCTTTATTAAATTCCTTAACCAGTCCCTGCTAATTAAGGTTTAAGTCTTTAAGGCGTGCAGCTAACTTGTTAATAGTAGGGAGTTAAGGCTAAGCTTACATCTCCTTAATCTCCTTTCCTTTTCTAAAGGTTGATATATTAGTGGAAGAGAGGTAGTGTCTGGGAATTTAATAAATAACATTTAGAATTAAGATATTAATATTATATTATAACCTGTACCTAATATAAGCTTTAAGAGGACTGGTGCAGGTTAAGATAAAATGTATAATAGGATATTAACAGGTAAGGGGTGTTCTGAAGACGGCTTATTAAGCTAGCACTCTTAAACAGGGGGTTTAATATTATTATAAGTTATTATCACTATAATATATAAAGGTGAGTCTAAATAATAAGATATAAATAAATAATTAAATATTAATGTAAGGAACCAGAGTCCCTCATGGTAGTTATAAGCATAACTATAGCTATCTATACTAACTAGCTAGGAGGTACTTTATACCTTGCTTATAACGCCACAAGTGCTCGTTATACGAGCACCTTACACTACGCAAGCGCTTTACTTGTGAGGTTTCTCCTACTTACGATGCGAGCACTTAGCATGCTGCGAGCAGCACCTTACTGGTTGTAGGGGCTTTGGGTCTTTGCACCCCTGGCCCAGTGCGCCTGGACAGTGTGCACCGTCCTCCCGCACTGTTCCTTCTGCGGGGGATTCGTCGGGCCGCCCCGGCCCAAGTGACAGCCTGCAAGGTCGTCATACAGGGGAGATAATGCTTTATTTCTTTTCTTCGTCTACCTGTTTCTACGTACGTTACTTCTCCTAAACTTCTTCCTAGAACTTAAGTAATAATAAACTAACTTATTTTTTAATAAAGTAATCTTCTTTAATAAGTTAATATTCAAGTTAGTTAGTAAAGTGAACTTTTTCGTAAAACTATAACCTAATCTTAACTACTCTATCCTTAAACGTTATAATAAAGCCTTTAACTTACAGGTCCTTTACTTTATTTATCAGTTCTTAATATTTATTCTTTAGCTTTTAGATCCTCTACTAATGTACTAATTTCTATCTTCTTAAAGGACCTTTAAGGTATTAGTCCTAAACACACTAACCTTAATATAAGGTAGCTATCTAAGCTATCCTTCTTTTAAAAAGGTAAGGGTGTTAATCTACTTTATATGCTTAAAGCGTTTAAGAGTTTTAAGGGGTATAGTTAAGAAGAACTTTCGTTTTTCTAACTTAATTCTTTTAACTTACTCTCTTTCACTTTTTAAAGCTTACTTTACTGCTTAAGTAGTTTAAAAAGCTAGTTCTTTAACTCCCTCCACTATCTTAATAAGGTTTAAATTAAGGTCTTTTTTAGACTTTCTTAGTTGTTAAGCTTATAACGTAAGGTTTTTAAAGCTTATAATAGCTAACTAAAACATTTCTTCCTAAAGTTAGTCTTTTATAACCTACACCTTTAGCTATCTCAAGTTTCCACTTTAAAGTCAGTTTATAATAACCTGTACCTTTATAACTGACTCTTTTAAAACGCCCTTAAAGACTAAGTATATTACGTTTTAAAGTTCTTCTTCTTTTTCTTCTTTATCTTTTAAGTTATATTTATTTATTTAAGTGTAGTTTTTTTTATTACTTATTATTTTAATATAAACGTTTTTAAAGTTAAACTTAATATACTTTCCTTTATTTAAGACTAACTTTTAACTAACTTATTTTAATAAAGGGTATTATTATACTATATAACTTTTCTTATTACAGTTAAAGTACTGTACTTAAGATAAGTCCTTAAGTAACTTTTACTGCTATTATCACTGTAACTTATTACAGTTAAGCCAATTCTAACGGTTTATTATTCTAATGTCTATTAGATTAAGGTAATAACTTATTACAGTTAATTAATTCCCTTTTTTTTATTTACTTAATTAATAAAGTATTTATTCCTTTTAAAAGTTTTTCTAATAATAGTAATTATAATACTAATTATTAACTTTAATAACTATCTTAACTAACTCTTAAAGATAATCTAGTTAGTCTTTTTAGTAAAAGTCCCTAATAACGTGTTCCTTCAGTCTACTTTAAAATAATATTATTAAGGCCTTTTACTTAAGCTTAGTTTATACAGCTTCTAGCTTAAATCGTATAAAGAACTTAAAGATTAAAAACATTTACCTTAAAGTTATAAGGTAATGTTTAGCCTACCTTAAGGTGTTTAATTCTTTAAACTCTATATAAAGTTATTTAATAAAATCTTTAAAATCGTTAAAGATAACTTAAGTTTCTAAGGCTTCTTTATATACTCTATTTATAAAAAAGTCGTTAATTATCTTTACGTAAGGTTCATATTAGTAAGCTACTACTTTATCTAATAAGGCTTTAGTAAACTTAACCTTTCCTTCTTCTTTAAAAAACTGCTTATCGTAATAAGTAATATAGCTTTAAAGCTAGGCTATCTAGGACTTTAACTGCGTAAAGTCTCCTTTAAAGCGTAAAAGTAGGGGAAACTTTACCCACTTCTTTATAAGCTTTTAAGGTTATTATTCTCTAGCTTAATAACGTTAAGTTAAGTTTAGAGTTTTTTAATAAGATTAATACAGCTTTTAATATCCTTAAGGAAAGCTTTGTTAAGTTCTTTAACCAGTCTCTGTTAATTAAAGTTTAACTCTTTAAAGCATGTAATTAACTTATTAACAGTAAGGAGCTAAGGTTAAGCTTACATTTCCTTAAGCTTCTTACCTTTTCTAGAAGTTAATATATTAATAATAAAAAAAGGGTAATATCTAAGAGTTTAATAAACAGTATTTAAGACTGTAACGCTAGTATTATATTATAACTTACACTTAATATAAGCCTTAAAAAGATTAGCATAAGTTAAAATAGAACGTATAATAAGACGCTAATAAATAAGGGGCGTTCTGAAGACGGTTTATTAAACTAACACTCTTAAACAGGGGTTTAATGTCACTATAGGTCGTTATTATTATAATACATAAAGGTAAGTCTAAACAGTAGAATATAAATAAATTATTAAATACTAACGTGAGGAACCAGAATCCCTTATAGTGGTTATAGGCATAACTATGGCTATCTATACTAACTATCTAAGAGGTGCCTCGTACCTTACTCGTGGTGTTGCAAATGCTCACAGAGCAAGCACTCTGCACTGCGCGAGCGCTCTACTTACGAGACTTCTCTTACTTATAGTGCGAGCACTCAGCATGCTGCGAGCACCATCCCATTAGTCGTAAGGGCTTCGGGTCTTTGCACCCCTGGCCCAGTGCGCAGTACCGTACGTACTGTCTTCCCACACCGTTCCTTCTGCGGGAGATTCGTCGGGCCGCCCCGGCCCAAGTGACGGCCTGCAGGGTCGTCACAGTTACGCCTCCTCGAGAGTGACTAGTTATAAGCCAGGAAGAGGCCGCGCTGGTCCTTGGACCCCTGAACGATGCAGCTACAGCTCTATATGGTGAGCGAAGAGTAACTGGCGTGCAGGTGGATTAATAGAATATTCGCCTCGAATGATCTGGCTCTATAGGCATAGTACCTTTTTACGGGGGTGGCCCAAAATCGGTCCCTATATCGTATAAATTTGCTAATTTTTATAATAAGGTGAGCAATAGTGAGCCGAAGCGGAGCCGAGGGCGAAGCGAGCCTGATTTAGGGCTAACCATTTTTAGGCGGGGCCCACTTATTTTCCGTGGCAGACTACCTGGGTAGTCGTCGCGTAGTGAGCGGGTCAAGGTTTCGAGATCAAGCATCACACCCGCGGAGGCAACGCCCAGATTCAAATTGGTCACGCCCGACAGCTGGATCCATCGCGCCCACGTCGTCTTCTTTTCGTCCATGCCGTCGATAATCCCGCCGCTGCGCAGCCCGCGGTACAGCCATCCGTCCTCTTTCACGCCCACTGGCCCGGTGTCCGTTGCTGTCAGCACGAAGACCCGATCCACGGGGAGGAATTCCTTGGCGACGAAGGTGTGAGCGTCAAAATCTACATCAAGATTCCAGGTGTAGCTACAGTTGTCGTAGGCCACGATACTGCCGTTCCAGTACGCCGCCCGCTGAATCTCGAAGCCCACCAACACCGCGCTCGTGGGGTCCGACACGTTCTTAAGCTCAATGAACTGGTTGCCCTGGGCGGCAAGGTCGCCATCCAGGGCAAGTAGCCGGCCGTCATCAGCCAACACCACCAGGTGAAAGCGGATATCTTTGCCAACCAAGCGCACAAAGGGAAGTACGCCCCTGGCGTTCGCTTGGGGGAGGCAGGCATCTCCAACCTTTTCCCAGGCGTCAACGTACAGCTTGGGCCAATTGCCTGCCGCCAACTTGATTTCTGGGTCCCGAGTGTCGCGGTGCCTCTTGCGCCAGACGGCAGCCCCCACCGACATGCAGAAGTCGCCTTTGTACGGGAAAAGGTGCACCGCCTTGCCACTGCTGAGATCAACGCCCGGGGGAACGGGTCCAAACACCGACCAGACGTCCTCGACGCCGCTGACGTTCAGGGCCTGCGTGTACATGACGTTGTCGCTCTTCAGTCCAATCACCGGGACTGTGTCGACCAGAGCGTTGTAGTTTTTCAGGTACGGCTTGGACTTGGCGGAAGAGTGTCTCGTTAGCGTCACGGTGCCCGTATTTGGACAGGAGTTACAGGTTCGGAGTGCCCTACCAGAATTTCCTTGAGGGCGTCCAGGGTTGGCCCGGTACCCTCGGCCATCTTGTTGAGCGGTGCGACCTGGCTGTGTAGCCCTGATTCCGACTTTCCCACCATTCCTTGTTTGATGATTTCGGTCGGGGGCTTGTTGGCGTTGCCAGCATCGTCGCCGCCGACCGCGGGGACAGGGGAAGACTGTAGGGCACTCTCGACATCGAGGATGGTCTGAGCGAGGATATTGAGGATCTGCCGCACACATTTGGCGCCGTGTTAGCCACTCACATTGAAGGTGATCGAGCAAAGACTTTGATGATTGAAACTTCAAGGTGTCGACACTGTGCCTTCCTGAAATCTTTGAAGTCGGCCCGGTGCAGCGAATGAGTGGACCCATATGCCTCGTTGCCTGAGGCGCAAGTTCCAAATTTGGAAAGAACGGCACGGCGGGGGCGACTTACGCGGTTCTTAGCATTGGAGCTTTCCGCCTGCTCCTGGGGGGAAAGTGATGAGCGACTCTTGTCAGTGGCGCCGGCATCGGTGTTAGACGCGGCGTCCGCGGCGGGGACGTTGTTGTAGGTGGTGTGCATAGCGAGTTAATGCTGAGGGGTAAAGAAGTGTTTCTCGTGCTTTGTGGTCTTTGACCTGGCGATGAGACAAAGGCGTCGAGTTATATGGATCTTTGGGCATGACTGCTAGTCCCAAGTTCCCAAGTCCGTGCAGATATAATCTCCTTTCATTGGGCGGAAATTCAGTAGTTTGGAGTTTGGTTGACAAATGCGGAGGGTGAGGGTCCACGAGGCGTAGCTGAGGTTCAGCTGCTACAGGGGAATATGTGCGCTGGACCATTCGAGGCTTCAATTTCTTCAATCGCGCGGGCGGCAAGCACGCATGGTGCCAATTATTCCGTCCAAACGCAGCACTGCAGTCCACGCTTCGTATTTCGAGCTAACAACACCCGATGATGGCTTCTCGCCACGACTCCCATCAGCCGCGTCCCGGACAAGTCTAGCGACCACCGCTTTGACATAAACACGGCAGCATGCGAATGGGGAGAGTCATACCACCCCGGCGGCTCTCACCCTGTGCATCTCGGCGACGTTCTGAACCATCGCTACCGCATCATCCGCAAACTTGGTAGGGCTAACCCTTATAACCCTAACCCTAGAAAACGTTCTTTGTCAGTCCCAGCAGACTCAGAAGAGAATCAAGATGGCCGCTGACGGCAAGTCGTTAACGGATACTGATCTGCTGGATGGTGAGGGCTACGACAGTCTACCCTTGCCCCAATCAATATCATGTGGATCTTCCGTCTCCGGTATACCCGTGGGCCCTAGTACATTTGATACACTAGAGAAGCAGCTTCGGCATCACAAACTGAAGGACATGGACGGGGCGGGAGAGCAAGAAGTGTTGGGGTTGCTGAGATAGGTTCTTTAGTGCAATAAATCGAAGCATCTATCGGTTGAAGATATCTTAAGATCCCCATGGTTTTCGGAGTAATATATCACTCGCTTTGTATCACAGTTCCTCCTTTCACACTCGTTGGCCGTTGGGCAGTCACAGAATATCCTTCATCCAACCTAGTGGTCGTACTAATAATTGTTGCTGATCGAACTTAACTCGAATGTATTACATTGACCCAAAAGAAGTGATTGAGAAACAAAGTGACATCTCATCTTCCTGAACCTCCCTAATTATTGACAGAACATGAGTTCCCACTACTACCCCACATCGCATCCCGTTATCTGCAGAGAAGAAACTTTGTTCTCCAAACTCTCGACGTGAAACTGCACCTGCGATAAGAAAGGTGGCCCCATGAGATTGGAAAAATACCCCAAAGCCCCTGAGCTATTAACCAGACAGCGCACATCTCCCTCCCCTTATTTTGAGACCCATTGGCTTTGCCGTAAAGCGCCCTCCGCAACATGGCCCCTCTGTTATCAGGAATTGCGAAACCAACGACACGGCTGACGATCCCCCCGAAACAGACCCAGAGGAGGAGTGGTTGCCACCGCGCCCCCTTCCTGTCAGGAATGCCAGTGGGCTTTGGGTCGGCGAAGGTCTTGGTTTGGGACGAAGTAGCGAAGCCGGTCGGGGGAGGGTGGCTTTCATGGTTGAAACGGTGTGTTTCTGTCCATTTGAGTATCTATGCGACGTCGTCCGCAGAGAGCTCGTTATTGGGGTCATCTGGATTAAAGAACCCGGGGTAAGGCAATGCGGAGGCGATGGTGGCGCCAAAGGCGAGGATGAGAGCGGGGAGTCTCATGTTGATGATTTGTAGGTGGGATGTCGACACTGGCTTGTTGGTGCAACGGTGGTTGCGTGTGAGGGCTCCTGGAAATCTAATCCGAAGGGCGAAATGTTGGAGGTTTAAATGCTTAGAAATGTCATTGAACTTCTGCGAAAGAGCAAACGTTGTTGAATGCCGGAATAGATATGCTCAAGAGCCGTCTTTGCTAGACGGCCGAGTGTCGGCTAGGTTTAAGGAAAGCTAGCGGCACCAACCCAGAGAGACGGGTGGTGATGTCTGGCCGTGTACACAAATGGATATTCCACCACGTCAACATCATGGACAATCCCTTGAAGAAAGACAGGTAATATAGATAATACCGGGATATTGTATCTATTGCCGATCAAGCGGGTCAGCCTTCCACTTGTGCCACCATGCGGTTTGTTCTTTAGTAGTATGTTACTTGACAGAACAGTGCGGACATTGGCCAAACAAAGTGGCCGTTGTCTATCGAAATGCTCTCCTTTGTCAACCTAAATTGTTATTTTGACTCGGTATGGAGTTGCCACAACTTGGATCGAAGTTCCTCGGCCTGTTCGCGAGTGACGCCGGGGCTCTTCAGACAGCGGTATTCGAATTCCAACCCTGACATTCGCAGCATGTCAGCTCCAGATTCCGTCGGTGCAAGAATATCTGATGAAACCGTGGGTTCTCCGCACTGTTTGTGAACACACTGTCAGCCCAAACACCATTCCCGGAAAGAAACTCCAAGCAAAACTCACATTCTCCCCAATCCACTCCCTCACCTCCTCATTCCCCCAGCCCATCGGCCCCTCCCTTTTCTTCCCATCCGCAACCGGAACCAAAACCCTCAACATTTCCGCATACCTCAACGTATTCTTACTGGCGCCCACATCCGCCAAACTCGGATTCACACAAGCAATCACCACCGTCATACACCCCCTCCCCTCGCCCTTACCCCCTGCCATCCCACCCGGGCCCGCATCAAAAACATGTTTCAACACCTTTGTCAACGCACTCTGCCGGAATGGTATGCGTGCAGGTGGTTTCTTCCCCTTCCTCTTTGCTCCTGAAGCGGCTTCGGCCCGAAACTGGGCATCCAATTCCGCCTTGCCGCGGATACAGTCTTTTAGCACGGACAGGCTCAGGTTGATTTCCTTTGTCTCGCGCATGCGATCTGCGCCGTGGGTGGCTACGTCGCGGGCGGCTTCGGAGCCGGCTAGGTCGACTAGGTAGATGAGGCCTGAATCTTTGACTTGAGCTTGCTGTGTCTCCGTCTCTGTCCCGTTGCTGGTATCGGTGGTAATAGTTTTAGTGTTATTGTCAGTGCTAGTG
>Ga0247758_1001278_pt1 | contig 19401 bp, 13 predicted proteins | sample UWRJL156409C4_FD_180950 | JGI IMG/M metagenome (GOLD analysis project Ga0247758, IMG submission 180950) | Plant litter microbial communities from Arlington Agricultural Research Station in Wisconsin, United States - UWRJ-L156-409C-4 | ecosystem: Environmental > Terrestrial > Plant litter >...
TCTGTCACTATAATGCACAGAAGTGAGTCTGAAAAGTAGGACACAAATGAATAATGTAATACTAATGTAAGGAACTAGAAGTCCCTCACAGCCATTATAGTCACAATAATAACTATCTATACTAATTATCTAAAAGGTGCTTCATACCTTACTCAATGTTACTTACTTACTCACTTAAGGACTAAGCACTCCATCACTAAACACCCTCTACTCAGTAGCCTTAAGAGTGCTCAGTAGCTAAACACTAACGCCAAGACTAAGCAACTCCTAATTATTCGTAAGGGCTTCAGGTCTTTACACTCTTAATCCAGCCCAAAACACCATGTGCACTATTTCCTGCACGGGGACTTAGTCGGGCCGCTCCGGCCCTGATAACGGCCTATAAGGTCGTCACAGGTATAGTATAATAATAATTATTCCAGGGGTCCTCTAGCTTTAAAGAGGTGCGTGGCTTTAGTCCTCTTATAAAGGCCTGGCTAGCCCACGTAACTACAGCCTGTAGGTCTGTAAGATGTCTACAACACTTCCTTTATATAAGTTTAAAATAATTTCATTTTTCCTCCTTTACATCTTCTCTCTACACCTAACCCCTTCCTTATTTATTATCATCCACTTCCTCTCCAGTAATCTCCCATATACAAGACTCACCACTACTAAAAAGCTCAATCAAGATCAGGTTCCACATACGATAATAATAAAAGTATACATAACAGTTATCCTTCTCTAAATAACAGTTTATACAATCCCATAATTACTTAGCTAGTAACTCAGTCCTATAAGTACGCAGGAACTGCTGGAAGTCCTAGATATAACCTAAATTAGCACAAATAGCATCAAACACAAAACTGACTTCCTTCCATTCACCATCAGGCTCATTAAATAGCAAAACCAGACATCCCATCAAGTAGTCAATAGCAATTTCTCTGCAAGCTCCACAGTACTCAGAGGCTCCGACATAATTCAGTAGCGGCTTTATTAACAAGACAGCGTTATCTAACACTTCCTTCAAAGTAAGAACAACTACAGTGATACAGATAAGCAATGCTGTAAGCTTAGATAAACAACTACAACTAATAATCTCCAAACTATCACAGCAGTTAAAGCAGGTCTAGGATAAAACAGAACTACTATAAAATGTCTAGCAGTCAGTACAGAACATATGCCCGCAGAAGAGAGCAACCCTAGCACGCAGCTTAATAGTTTCGTCCGGTAATGTATTCAGCCTAATAATATTAAGCTAGGTGTAGCAGATTAGACATACTACCTACCTAGCTAGCTGATTCCCAGTAAGACTTAATATATACTGCACTACCTAATACCATAACATAAGAGTTATTACAGAGGTTACTATTATAAATGTTTAAGGAATGGGAGCTTCTATGCCAGTGGGTTAACGTGATTATATACTACTCTAGCAAGCTAGCATTATATAATAGGCAAATATATACACAATATACGTATGTTACAGCGGGTAACTACAATGATAATAAGTGGTATAATAACAGTAAGTGTATAGGCAAACAGAGTAACAATAGTGCATAGGGAAACAGAGCATAAAGGAGATAAACAGAGCATAAAGGAGACAAACAAAGCATAAAGGAGAGCTTTTTCAACCTGTAACCCGAACTACAATAGCAATATTATAATAATAAAACAATGACTACACATATTTAAGGTCAAGTACTATTTCTATCATACTCACAACGGCTCTAGCAAGGTGCTTATTAAGTCAGGTTAATTCTAGCAATCAAGGTACACAGGGCAAGTTACGTATACTAAATATGTTAATTATTCATCATCATCTACAGCAATAATAAGCTACTATATTACTATAAGTCTTTAAGACTTAGTATAGTTACTAACATTAAACCACTTAATATACTGTAATTTATTAAACTAAGCGGTTTAAAGTCTAATTATATTACATTCTGTGTGTATCAATACTAAATCTAGAGTTAGGAGAAAACCTCATTACTAATCTACCCTAAACTAGCAGCTTAAACATAAGTTATTTAACAAGGAGGTAAACAACTCCTAAAACGTTTACCCATTCAGATCTCATCATCACCCTACACCGTTCCTTAGTTCCTTATCATAACCTAAGTAATCCAGCAGCGCTATAAGGGAGGAGGGTTACCATCGTCCGTTATCTTTCTCTTAATAAGCGTCTTCTTCACCATCTTTAATCCAAGTCTCTTCTTCGTACTGTTCACCTACTTTCCCACCTTTTCCATCTCCTCATCAACGTTATCCTTCTCGAAATCCTCTTCTTTATAAATAACGTGCTCAAAAGGCCTAACGCAGTTAATGAAGTAGGCGTGATCACACTTAAGTTCGCCAATAGGAGGATAACTGTACTTCTCCATAAGTTAAATCCTTTTACACTTAATCTCTAAGAAGGCGTCAAAGACAGTCTCCCACATCATAATATCGGGATCGAAGCCCAATTCCATAACACATATACTATTAACCCAGATAATAGGGTTTCCATCCTTACCAAGCTTATCCCAGATATACATATCGACAATAACAGGTCCCAAGAAACTTATATACAGAAGGATAAGCTAATTCTTAATAAAGTCTTCAACGTTAGCGACCTTTACTAAGTTTACCGTAAACACTTTAAAATTAATATTAATATCCTCTCCCTTATTTCCCTCTTCTGGTAGGCTAAAGCCTAAAAGGTAAATAATAAACAAGTAGATCTTACCGATAAATAAAGCTCTATCACTTAAGTAATTACAGATAGATTAGGGTAACTCAACCACCTAACCGAACCGGTTTACTGGGATAGTTAAGCTATATTTAGCGACCTTATATGTAAATAACAACTTTAAAACCAGGTCTTTAACCTTTACCAGCATCCAGGGGCTGATTTCTTTAACCCACTAATACATATTAGCATAAAATCAGGCTAGTAATAAACCAGTTAATATAGCTAATAAGTACACTAACTGGTCTAGTGTTAAGTTTACGTACCTTATATAGTCTGCACTCTATAAACCACTTATCGATAATACCGATAACAATAGGGAGATACCACTAAACAGGCTTCGTCTGTCCAATACAGTACAGTTAACTAATATACTGTTAGATAGTCGCCATATTCTATATAAACCCTGCTCCGATACCATAGTTACATTAGTAATATGCGTTAAATCCAACACTAGATACTAACAAGTTTAATACCAGTATGTTAAACGCAGTGTCAGCCTAATTCCATTACTCCATAATAGCCTAACGCTCGTTTATCGAGAGTCTCAAGTGAATGGACTTAACTTTAAAGTTCGCCTTAGCGAATATAACAGTAACCTCCCTGTATTTAACTGTTAGTATATCTATCTGTCTAAATCGGCTGGGGGGATATTAAACCTGTTAGTATACTTATACAGTATATTAGCTGGTTTAATTCTAACCTTATTAAGATGTGGTCTACTTACTGTTACATAATGGGGCTATTTATTACAATTAGGACTCTGGCGTTTTCTTAACCAGGTTCAGATCGGATCTCCATCACTTATCAGAGACAGTACGACTTAATTGGCAACTTAAAGCATACGAAAAAGAGGGAGCTAAATCAGTCCCCAGGAGGGATATAGCTATTATCCTCATTTAATATTACGTATATATAGTTAATACCACCGTCTATACTGTTATGCATCAACAACTAAACGAAATCAACACCAAGCTTCGTCAAACCTAGGCCATTAAGGTCAACCTTCATCTGTTACCTTAGGTTAAGGGCCCTGCTAAGTGTAGATTCCGATACACGTTTTGCCTTTTTTACAGTCTTAGGATCGGTGATCGTTCAAATCTCCTCCTCTGTCAGCTAACAGACGGGATCGTCACGCATTATCATCATATATACGTATTTACTTTAGGCCTCCACTGTAGCGGCCTAAAGCAACGCTATATCAAGCGTATTAATCCAGTCTAAATCCTTCTCTTTACCTTTCTCAAGATTACTGTCAATATAATCGTTAGCAATCTAATCTATCTCCCCAAGCGTAACATTACTTAGAATTTTATTAGTATTATCGCAAACAGCGTTATAATCCTTACCATATCCGATAAAAGTCAAGTTAATTTCCAGAGGGCCTAGTCTATCCTAAAGATAATACTTTAAGTTGTTTAGCAGGGTTATAAAAGTGTTTATTCCCTTATTAATAATAAACATATTATTTACCTTTAAGATATCTTTAGCGTTAAGGTCAATATCTACCTTACTAGAGTCCCGGATATTATCTTAGTAAAAAGGAACTAGCTTCCACTAATACCACTTATACTCTTAGTAGATACTACATAACTCTATAACAGTATCGTTCTTATTAGCATAATACTTAATAATAAGCATATCAGACCCCTCCTTATATATTAGCTTGTTACTTATATAATAAAAGTCCGGATTAAGCTGGAATACATCTAGTATCTTTGCCGCAGTAGCTTATATCATCAGGTTAAAACCTTTCTAATCCGTAATCTTATTCTAAGCGGGAGTTACAGACACACTACCCCATAACACTTTCGGGATAACTTATATAAGATACTAGCACTAAGAGTTGGAGTTGCGCAGATTAGTAGCTTCGTCACATATTATAAGCTGGAATTTGAACTTCTTACTTTTCGTAATATAAGCATCGATACGGCGGACCCAGTAGATCTTAAACTTCTAGCGTTCTAACACAGGGATTATAGCGAGACTAGTTATATATTAGTAGATATAATAAGGCGATTAGAAAGTAAACTAATTAAAATACTAAAATTCATATACTAACTAGTTTACTTTATAGTAAAGTAAGGTGTAAGGATAAGATATACAGTTAGTACTTATTTAAAGTATTAGTTAAGGAATAATCTGTATCTGTTTACTTTAACATACTTACTATAATTACCCCCAAATTTCTTATTAAGCTTACTCAATTACTTAGCGTACTTCTTATCGCTATCATTATCGACATCACTCTCATTATCTGCCTTAGCGAGCCTGCCAGCTACAATATCCAAATCACTCCCATCGTCTTTAAATTCGCTGTTAGATCCTGTATTATCAGAACCCTTAGGGCCGGGGGTTACCAGGCCCGTAAGAGTAGCAGAGATCCTCAACTTCCAAACCACATATTAGTCGTGCACCCATCGTCTAGCGTACTTAGACGTGTCTACATCATACTTAATCGTAATCATCCAGCAAGCAGCCACGGTGGTATATACCAAAATGTACATAACCAGCACCACTTCAGGGTTTTCTATATCATTTACGTAACTACAAAGGTTATCATCCATCTACTACATACTCCAAGTTCACACACGGTAAAGGTTATCTTACAGAATCTAAGCAATATTTTAGTAGAAAACACAGAGCTCCAACTTAGGGAAATTTAAGTGTAGCTTATTAAATGTCTAAACAACTAAAGGCGTAAGGTATAAGTATAAGGTAAGTCTAACCTTAATCTTCTTACCCACCTTCTTCTCTCTAATAAGTTAATAATAGTATATAAGCACCGCTAAGGCCATCGTAAAGGTTTTACCAGTACCGACCTTATTCATACAGAACCAGGACCTAATTAGCAAATTAGAAAGGTTAAACATAACATACATATCTTTTATAGTTAACTTCAAGTATTAAACCAATTAAAATACTATATTAGTACACCAATAGGTATAATATATAACTTACCAATCATCTAATAGGGGAGAAGATATTTCGTTCCTTTACAGATTTCCCAATTCCAAGCCCAGCCATACTTATTCTTCATCTTCTCATAATTAAAACGCAGGAAGTCCTTAATACTCTCGTCAAACACCTTTTCGAAATCGTCTAATATAACCAGCTCCAGGTGATCAAATGCCATACTCAGGATAGTTAGGTCATTATTAACACTAGTAAACGGATATGCCTGTGACAACAACGACTTAATACTATATAATCCTTTAAATCTAGCCTTTATCAGCTCGAAACGCTCACTTTATAAACGCTCAATTAGACAATTATCTTCATCGTATTCCAGCTTAGCATTTACAGGGATGTCGGTAAGATTTTCCAGAATAGTTATCTATAACGCAATAAATTACGCCAGGTTAACTTTTTACTTAACACTAAATAGGTAACTGAACTAGGTAGCAAAGGTCTTATCCAGCTTATAAACAACAGGTTCTAAGAACAATCCCATACGCTAAAGGTTCTTTACTAACGAAATCAGCACCGGGATACTAACAGGTTTTATATCAGTGTCATCTGCAGAGTACTAACCCTAGTTTTTATTTATATAAACTGCTAAGATTTCGGCTCTAGCAATCATCAGGCGAAGACACTTAATCTGGTTACTAAACACCCTCTCGTATCCGAATTCGTTAATCAGGGACACGGTGGACCTGCCCAGCATACGCATCATCAGAGAGTGGAGTTACAGGTTTACAACACCCTACTTATTAACCTTACTTAACTTATGCTGTTCCTCGTTAAGCTATTTACCGATAGATGTCACACTCATTCTCATAACCTTAAACACTAAACCTTTCTTAAAACCCTCACCATCTAAAGGTAACTAGAACGTATATAAGTAACGCTTATTAAAGTATAGTAGATATAACACAGCATAAAACCAGTCGTCAGTAACGTAACCTCCCCATATATCTAGAGTACCGTCAGGATAGCAAGTATACCAAGGCGTTACATTCCGATTATGGTAAGTCTTCACATTATAGAGATACGCATATAGTATAGCGATATTCGTCACTATAATGTAGTATTAGTGCTAGGCTTCTTCGCTAGTCGCATTAACGTTGCCGATATCGCCTCGCCAGATGAAGAGGACTGGGATATCCCCTTCCATTTTAGCAAATACCTTTAAGATTTTACCGACCTTAGGATAGTTAAATATAATTAGAACATTTATGTAAATGTCTATCCACACCTTTCCAATATACAGGTTACTAGGAAACGATTCTCTGCCTAAGGGGTCGTCGCAGAGATCACCGTTCTTAAATGTCATGTCGCTGTGTTTCAAGAAACACCAGAAGCCAAAGTAGTCCGTAACTAGAAGATACATAGTCAGTAATTATCATTAGGTATTAAACTAATTAGTTTATTAGGGAGTGGTAAATATTAAACCAATTAGTTTATTAGGGAGTGGTGAATATTAAACCAGTTAGTTTATTAGGGAGTGGTGAATATTAAACCAGTTAGTTTATTAGGGAGTGGTGAATATTAAACCAGTTAGTTTATTAGGGAGTGGTGAATATTAAACTAGTTAGTTTATTAGGGAGTAGTGAATATTAAACCAGTTAGTTTATTAGGGAGTAGTGAATATTAAACCAGTTAGTATACTGGCAGCAGTATACCAACTGGTTTAATGTGTAACTTACCTTTAAAGTCCAAGTGTTTAGCTAAGTTAACCTTATCCTTATACCCCAGTACAGCAGTAAAGTCTCCGTCATTTCCAAAGCTGTTAGCATCTAGCACGTACGCAAATGTCTAACCAGGGAGCATCTTATCCTAAATCTTAAGGTACTCCTTTAAGAAGTTTAAGGAGATAAACTTAAACTTATACTCAACCATCTTATATATAACGTTTACATACCATACAGGCGCCTTCATACAGTATAACGTAAGAGCCGAGATATTATAGAATCTAACGTGGGGCATGATTATAAACTTATAGATAAAGCCTTTCTCTCTACTAGCCTCTATTACCCTATATAAAGGGTGATTCCGCATGTTATTCATGTCGTATCTCTAGATCGCCGGCTTAAACCCCTACTGCATCGTAGTGATGTCCTTCAAGACCGAAAAGAATACCGTCTTCTTACTTCCTTCGAGGTTAACATTTATACTAATAAACATCTATTCAGCTAATTTCTGGGCCTTTATATCAGCAGCATTTATACTGGCAGTCGCCTTACCTTTACCCTTAGCTTTAGCTCTAGCGGCCTTTGGAGGCATGGTTACGGTTAGTGGGGGTGATGCGAATTAAGGTGCAGGGTTGTGATCGGCAAGGTGCAGTGTCACGATCGGCAAGGTTAGAGTCTAGTCAATTAACAACTAAGCTCTGGTGAACCAGGCTAATTAAAATGGGTTAGGGGCAGAGATTAAACCAGTTAGTCTACGGAAATCAGTATACTAACAAGGGTTATTAGTCTATTCTCTAGAAGTTTATAGTTTTTTTTAAGAGGGGTAGGCGTGATAGTCGCATAAGGTAGAGGTAGGGTACTATTTATACCCTTGGGGCTAGCAAAGTTCACACCCGTAAACCAACTAGTTTAATCACAGCCCAAAGTTCACACCTGTGGGTAAACTAACTGGTCTAATTGTTACCTTTAAAAACTAGCGTGCCTCTGGAGCAGATTCTCGCCTTTTAGTAGGGTTTACCGTACCACGCGTTTAGTAGGGATCCAGTGCTCCAGTTTATTCAGTTACCGGCATAATCGACGCTTACATCACCACAGGCTAAAGGGTTTATAATGTTATATATTTGATAGAGGTTCAGTACATCAGTTTATTCAGTTCCAGCGCAACAACTTAATCGGTTATAATGGTTTAAATAGTGTTTCACATGTTTCACTGCAGGCGATATAGTATCCTAAGTCTAGTGTTAACTGGTAATACCATCTGCTTCGCCTTATAAAGCGGCCAAGTGCTACAATGCAACGGGTTAGCCTTTACCCACAGTAAGATCTGCAATGCCATACTTTTAATGGAGATTTAGTACGTTCACTCATTCAATTCCGGCAGTGCAATTCACTTAAATCGTCATGGCTAAATAGTGTTACTTAGCATAATAGGCGGTATTACGGGTCTGGTGTTAGCCCATCACATCCCCTAGCTCAATTCAGACCAGAAAAGTAAACATATCTCAAGGTTGCCACATCTAGCAAATCGACTTAAAGGGGTCCACTATTACCTAAGTTTAGTAAGAAACACGACAATTAATGTAACGGAGCGGTTAGTTATTAGTTTATAAACTTAATTACTAAGTGTTCCACTTTATATTTATACTATTATTTATAACGTGTAAAAGATAAAGGTTCCTTTATAGTAACGCTTTATAATACCGTTAGGTTAAGTTATTGTTGTCGGTCTTTATTATAGTAAGGAAGGCTATTATAATGAGGAGAAACTTCAAGCGATATCAAAGATAAAATATAAGAATATTAAGTACGTTAATACCACTATCATTTGCAGTTCATAATAACAATTTATTTATTAATTATATCTCATATTTAACTTAAATCTAAGGTGCTGTTACTACTAGTGTAACTAATTACATAAGGGGAGCCATGCGTTTATCAAACCAGATATTAAGTTTATCTATTAATAGTAACTTTACAATAACATTATACGTTAGCATTTAAGGTAGGAAACTAACCTTAACTACCAGTGTTAGCGTGCCGTGTTATAAGAGTTGGAGGCAAGCCTTACCAAGCACCTAGGTGTAGCTTCTAGTATCCTGTAACTATGCCGTTACGTCTAGCAGTTTTGGCATACTGAGAGTCTTACCAGCCTATTACATATTTTCCTCCTCCTCCTCCTCCTCCTCCTCCTCCTCCTTATCCTTATCGCTACCGTCCTGCATAGCTACATCATCTGCTCCTTAATGTAGCCCGCTTATGCTGTTGCCGTTAAGACTAAGGGAGTAGTACAACTTCTATAAGATTTTTTAGAGATTATTACTAAAGAACACTATATATAGCTCTTATCTTCCGTTATTATAATAATATATATTACTAAAAAGGAATTACTTAATTATGTGATTACCCTTCCCCTCTATATAAGAAGGGGGAAATGTAAGGATAGTTAAAGGGAATTACATAACCTATCTAAACTTAAAGGTCTTCTTATTACTCTTACTAAAGAAGAAGAATAACGTTCTTATTAGGTAGGGTAGGATCTATTAGGTGAGCAGGATAATATAACAGAGGTCCTGAAACCACTTATCAGCTGCTACTGCTTTAAGGAAATGGCTAAGTATATTAAATATCTTTTATATTATTACCTAGTAGTTCTTCGCTAACTATACCTTCCGTGCCCTTTGGTCCCGCCACTTAAAGAGAAAGCGGATAAGCTCCTAGGGGTTAGTAATGCTGGCCTTATTACTATAAATAAGGTGGGGATGGCAAGGCTTCTCTAAGGGCGCGTTCTTATTAAAGAACCTCCCAAATATAACACTTTAGTAATATATTAGCAGCTTCCAGTTAGGACCCTAGTTAGCAGTAGGGACTAGCTCCTTAAAGTTCTCGTTCTAGCAGGTCATCTCGTCCCAGACATCCTAGTTAAACTGGCAGAGCACTAGACATATCAGATACTCTATCCACACAGCTACTATTACTTCATTACCCTCGATTTACTTATCCTAATACTATAGCTAGGCCTGGAGCAACCACACCTAGATATACTAAACCTCCTTAACTGCTCGCCACCGCCTACAGTACTCAGTATAGAGTAACAGGTTACTAACAAGGAGCCTCTAGGTAATTACTCCTGTAAACTGCCAGAACAGCTACTAAAATAAACCTTACCACCACCACTTAAAACCGTAGCAGACTATTGAACGATACATCCCCAGCCCTATCCGACGCCTCTCTACCAGCTAAAGTATATCCAAGTTAACTACACCCCCACTAAGAGCAGCAGCACAACCAATAATAATACTAGCCAGCGTATCTTCTTCTAACTTATTACAGGATATCCACTCCCTTTAAGTCCACTTATCCCCGAAAAGCAGTAGCTCCTTATAGATACCATTACTGCTATAATAGTAGTGAAGGCATTATAAGGCGATAATTATAAGTATTATATTAGCAAGTGAGAACATAAGGCCCGTTTAGCCAAGGATATACTCAAATAGGAAGTAATGGCAGTTAATCTAGGCACAGAGGAAGTTAAGCACGGTAATAGTAAGGATTACAAACTAAGCAAGGGAGCAGTTAGCTGCTATAAGATTAAGCGCACTGGTATTATTATTATTAAAGGTGTCCTAAACCTAATATATCTCTTAGAAGAGGGTTATTATTATATAGTGCTCCTCTCACATACCGTAAAAGCGGCCTTAACACTCCCACATATTCAGGGCAACGTGTGCCTTTAAGAGCAGGTAGCTCTTCTTAAAGGCAGCCTAGTGGATAACAGTAGCTTTACCTGCCTGTTAGAGCTGCCTAACGTAAAGGGGGTTAATAGCTAGGTTCTTGTAAGTAGGTAGCTATAAGGCGTAAACCTTCTACGCGTTAAACGGGGCTTTAGACAGGTTATACCACTGTAAGTAAACAAGCCCACTGCTAATCTCTACCCCTCCAGGCGCTAAGGTTACCATTATACTGCCAGCCTCCCCAGTTATAGCCTATAGGTAGAAAGCTACCAGTGGCTTAGGTGTACAGGGGCTGGGAGGTCCCTTATCTTCCCTGCCATCTCTACCGCCTTAATATCTCCTTAAGCGCTTCCACCACCCCTACCTACCTCTACCTCTATTATTATTAAACTATACACTACCTCAGGCTATCATTCACTCCACCCTAACTGCTGCCTAGTTAATAGCCCCATCAGCTCCCTCTTTAGGGGACCTAGGTGGGGACGTAAAGGCCCTGTGGCGGCGAGGACTAGCAACTTCACCTTCTTCGTCCAGGGATATACCCTCCTCTTCACTACCTAAGCCGTTACTATTCTTATAATCACTGTCTTCTAGATCCCGCATAACCTGCTCTTCAATCCACTCCTCCCAGGATTTAAGGATTGCCTCCAGGCAACAGGTACGGTATAAGTACATCTCTACCACCTTATCCACTACGTTATATAATAGGGCAGTTAGCACAGTAGTAATCTGCTTCCTTAAATCAACGAACGTTTTATCGTTATTCAGGAAGCGGGAGTTAAAGTAAGTCTCCCAGTGCTCCAGGAACTAATCAGTTATAGGTTTAAACCCTTCACCTGCTACTGCTACTTTATAATTAACTAATAATATAAACTAGAGCTTAATATTCTTATAAGTAATATAGATAATAAAGTCCCTAAAGTGGGAAAGACACTTAAAGTTACCCTTAATATTTACCCAGATACCATCAGTCAGCGCCCCAAGGTATTACCCTCCTAACGTAAGCCCTACATACTGTATCCTCCCTGTGCCTTAAAGTATATCATGATCCTTACCGTTACCACTACCCTCTCCAGTAGCTATACCTTAGGGGCAGGCTGTCCTAGCTTCTCCCGGTGCGTATGTGAGATATACTGTAGCCTAGCGACTTTATAGGATATATTAGGCAATGTTTACATCGTAAACTATTACACTATTCTCGTCAGGTATTAAAGTAGCTGTAAGGATAGTAGGAGCTAGTATAGCGTTAAACTATAAGCTATACTATTCGCCTAATAATAATATTAGTATAAGCTTGCAGGCTGGATCGTTAGTGACAGTGTTAGCTTACGGCCTCTCGTTAATAGAGCACTTATATAGCCTAAGAAAGAATATATACACACCCATCACATCCCAGCCTATCACTTACTTAAGGCTGTAATATAGGATGTGATGTAACAGTACAGGGACCTATTCCTCTAACGGCAAGTCTAGCATTATTAAGACAGAGATACTAAGATAAACGTTAGTAATAATATTCTTATTATTATACCTATCTGGGTATTAGCAGATCCTCTAATAGATAATAGTAAGTAACGTCCTAAACGCACATATACTGTCAATATCGTAAGATACAAGTAACAGGAAGGCAGTAACGGTTATAGTGCTGTAATGTACTGCCATGCAGAGGCGTGTCGGCACATCCTTATCCTTCCAGCTATCGTAGCCTTCAAAAGCAACACGGCAATCGAGACTGGGAAGGTATTTAATAAGGCCCAGTTATCCACTATCAAGCACGTTTAGTATTAAGCCCCCTTCTGCTGCTGCAAACATTACAGCAGGGTCCTAGTCATCTTACTAAGGCTGCCCCTAAGCTGTAAGCAATGGTCTTAGTTACTGCTACAGCCTGTCAGTTACGTCTACTAGCAAGCTGTAATCTAGCGAGACTCCTTCACCTTAATAGAATATTATATGCTTAAGGGAGAAGGGGTTAACAGCTGCCTTATATGCTTTAACAGTACAGGTAAAGAGCTGTCGTAACTATTATGCTAAGAACACGTAAAGCAGCCTCCTATAGGCTAGCTAGGCGTAGGGTGATCCTGGTAGGCTGCTGTGGGTTACATCCTCAACGTTAGCCTCCGCCTCTTTACCCTGGTTACTATGTAAGGGCAGTTCTTAACAGTCTAGTATTAACCCTACCGTGCTGCTTTAAACTTATAATAACTACCTGCTACCCTAACTGGATAACGTACCTTTACCGCTAAATAGTAATAACCTACTACTACTCCTAGCCTAGCTAACGCTCCTAACCCTGTAATTACCGCTGCTTTGCAGTGTAGAGGGATATAGAAGCGATAAAGACCTTAAGGCGTTGCTTCAGGCTTCTGATACCCCCCTGTAGTCTTAGTTAGATAGTGTACCCTCATCACCTCCAAATGGTAATAGCCTGCTACTACTCCTGCTATCCCCTAGTAGGTTACCACTTCCACTACCTCTACTAGCCTAGCTGATGCTCCTAGCCCTACCTCTGTTACTGCTTTGTAATGTAAGATTATCTAGCAGTAAGGGAGGAGGCTGTAGTGAAAACGGGAGTTAACGTTACCGGGTGGTGATAAGAGTAAGTAAGCTAGGTTAAGAGTAGGGCAGCCTAATACTTACCCCTACCATCATATTACGGATATTAAAAGTACTAGCCGATGTGCGTTAGGCAGGGTGGGACTGTTATAAGGTAGATAATAACGGCCTGCCTATATGTTAGTTACCAGCAGCTAGTAAGGTAAGCTGCGAATATTATAATAAGCCATCGTTTTCTTCCGTTTAGTTACGGTTATCTTACATGCTAGCCACTGTCGGCAAGAGGGTTAATAACTGCAGTACTAACAGGTATTACTATTATAGCGGGTTATTAAGTTATAAGTTATTACAGCTTCCTATTATTATTAAACAGATATTATAGGAGCCGATTATTACTGCCTTTAATAACACCTTTTTACTAGTTAGTTTAGGGGTTTTCTTACCATTAAGAACTTCTTTATTTTTCTAGTACCCCAGGTCCTTATTATCCCCAACCCCAACCGGCAGCTATATAGTAAGACTTAACGACAGCCGATTATGTAACATCACCGTAAGTTCTGCCTCCATAATCTCACGCTCTATAACCTGCCAGAAGAGGTTTTATAGCGCGTTCTCAGAGAAGACGTCATCAAAGTAGCCACTATCTAAAGGCTCTTTAAGTTCTGGGAGGTATATCTCTTCTACCCATATTTCCCTAAAAGGTCCTTAATTACCCCCCTTAACACCAGCTTATTCGTATTAATCGTTACCATTAGTAACATTTCAGGTTAGCTGGTTTATATCTTCTTATACTGCAATTATAATAAATAGTTATCGTAGGTAAGTAGCTAGTACTAGTTATTACGTCTAGTTAAAGAAGTTATAATGTAATAGGTATATTACTTAGGAAGCGTACCTGTTGCTACGCTAGCGTTACTCTCCCTCCCTCCTTTTTATTAATAGTGAGCGCTGTAAGTGAAAACCTAAACTGGTTATATATAGGTTACTGTAGCGGTAGGGACCTAATATAGGGGCGACTAGCTGGGACAGGATTTGGTATCGGTACTGTTAGTCTGGTTATACCAGTATTATCTCTCTCGATAAGCATAGTAAATAGTTACTGAAAGTAGCCTTACGGTAAGTTATTAACGGCAATTAAACGTAGTAGCGGAGTTAGTAATAGCGTGTATAGCAGAGGAAGACTGCTATCTGCAGCGATGCCAGTAGCTAAGTTAGTCATCTGTGTTTGTGTTTATAGAGGGGCTAGTTACCAGTAGTTAATTAATAGTCTTACAGGAACGCCTTCACGTTACCTCCTCACCTAGTTAACTACATTATATTAGTTTTATTCTCTTCTAACTGCTCTCACTTCCTCCTTAGTAACGTATAACTTAAAACAAACTATGTTACATTACTAAACTGGCTGTGGTAATGGGTGTTAGTCGCGTGAACTTACTAATGGAGCAGCCTGGTATGTTACTCTTTAATGGCAGTAATCTATTAGTGTGCAGCTTTTCACGTTTTCCGGAAAACCTTCTTCCCCTTATAGTCAATCCAGGGCAATCCTTTAACATTAGCTCCGGATAATAGTAGGATATCTATCATCCATGTTTTCATAGTTGTAACGATTAATAATATTACATCATTACCTTTTTTAAGACTATCTGATAGGCTGTAGTTATTAAACCAGTTAAAGCAGTCGTTTTAGTAAACTAACTAGTTTACTAATAATGTAAAGCCTTTATTTATATCTCTCTATATATAACATACGTACAGTATTACTTTAGTAAAGCTCTACTCAGCGCTGTTAGTGTGTATACTAAAAGGTACCCTAAACACTAACATTTACTTACATTATAAAGTTTTATAACGTGACACTTTTATAATTCCTATATAAATACATCTAAATTCTAATTAAAGCTTCTTCATACATTATCTATAATATATACTAGTTTTAAGGATATTTAAATACAGACAAGAGGAGAAGTTAATTTACATATTAAACCTCTATAATTTATATAATAAAATATATACTTTTTCCCTCTATTATAAACCATACTACCACCTTTTTTCAGATCTCTTAGAAAATTAAATAAAGCGATTAAAGAGGACCAGGGTATTCTTCTATATAAAATATACAACCTTTAGCCTAATCGTTAAAATGCAGTTATTAAAGAATTGTAAATATAGTAATAATTTAGGTAAACTTAAGGTTTAACTACCTGTTACGCTACGGATGATTACCCACCTATAAAACGGTTTACATTATTAGAATCCTCGTACTCTTACCTCTTTATTAATATAGGACTTGCTTTAGTGAGATATATATTATATAGAGGATATTATAGTTTCTCTATATATTTAGTAAGGGTAGCGGGGTTCTTTAATCTTAGTGGGTGCAGCTTAAAAAGTCACATACGTAACCTTATGTTAGTAAGTCTTTACTAGATCTTACACGTATAATAAAGACCAGCACAACAACCTTAATAATAAGGTCTAAATAGTTAAAAACCCAGAAGTTATTAGAAAAAGAAAAGTCTAGGTAAAAGATAGCAGTAAAAAGCTTTAAGAACTTCGTGAATCTTACCTAAGGGAGTCCAATCAGTTCTTAACCTATAACATCTAGGGCACATTTATTAAAAGCCAGCAGCTACTTAACATAAGAATTCCGATTTAAACATGTAGTAATAAGAAGTAACCCTAATATATCTGCTAGGTAACGTATAAGGGCCCTGATAAGGCTAAGCCTTTAACGTTCCTAGGGATTAAAGTAAGAGGATTTAATATACACTAAACAGACCCACTAGACTTCCAGATTATACTATAAAAGCATCTAACTTAAAATAAATAAATCTAAAAAATATAATAACGTGCATTAAACAGACCCAGACCTACTAGACTTCCAGATTATACTGCAAAAGCATCTGACTTAGAATGAATAAATCTAAGAGATGTAATAGCGTGCATCAAACAGACCTAGACCTATTAAACTTCCAGATCATACTGCAAAAGCATCTGACTTAGAATAAATAAATCTGAGAGATGCGATAGCATACATCAAATAGACCCAGACCTACTGGACTTCCAGATCATACTACAAAAGTATCTAACTTAAAATGAATAAATCTGAAAGATATAATAGCGTTCACTAAACAGACCTACTAGACTTCCAGATTATATTATAAAAGTATCTGACTTAAAATGAATAAATCTGAGAGATATAATAGCGTTCACTAAACAGACCCACTGGACTTCCAGATTATGCTATAAAAGCATCTAACTTAAAATAAATAAATCTAAGAGATGTAATAATATGCGTATTAAAGGGTATTAGAGTGTTAAACTCAGATAATACACCACCTGGTAACTTGAGATGCTTAAGGCTCAGCACACTAGAAGCAGCACAAAGGCTATTATAAGGCTACCTTTTAAAGGTCCTTTCTAACAGGCAATATTACGCCTTCCTGTATTATAAAAAGACCTTTTTCCGTTAGGAAAAGGTCTTCTTATATTATAAAAAGGCCTTTTTCCGTTAGGAAAAGGTCTTCTTGCATTATAAAAAGGCCTTTTTCCGTTAGGAAAAGGTCTTCTTACATTATGAAAAGACCTTTTTCCGTTGGGAAAAGGCCTTCTTACATTATGAAAAGACCTTTTTCCGTTAGGAAAAGGCTTTCTTATATTATGAAAAGACCTTTTTCCGTTAGGAAAAGGCCTTCTTACATTATAAAAAGACTTTGTTACATTAGGAAATAACCTTTTATTACAACCTGCACCTATCACAGGCCTTAAGAGGATTGGCACAAGTTAAGACAGAACGTATAACAGGACGCTAAAAACTAAGTGGGTGTTCCGAAGACGGCTTGTTAAGCTAACACTCCTAAACGGGGGTTTAATATCACTGTAGGTTGTTATCACTATAATAAATAAAGGTGAGTCTAAACAGTAAGATATAAATAAACAATTAAATACTAGCAAGAGGAACCAGAAGTCCCTTACGGCCATTCTAAGCACAATAATGTCTATCTATACTAGCTAACTAAAAGGTACTTTATACCTTACTCAGTAAGGTTCTACTTAACAAGGGACTGAGCACCCTACTACTAAGCACCTCCTACTCAGTAACCCTGTAGATGCTCAGTAGGTAAGCAGGTTTGCTAAAACTAAGCAACAACTGATTAGTCGTAGGGGCTTCGGGTCTTTACACCCTTAGCTTAATGCGCAGCATCGTGTATGCTGCCTCCCTACACTGTTCTTTCTACAGGGGTTTTATCAGGCAGTGCCGGCTTAAGTGACGGCCTGTAAGGTCGTCTAACCTTCCTGTATTAGGAAGACACCTTCTTACATATATAAACTAGCCATCCTATTATAATCCTTATATATATTATTATTAGAATAATCCCATCTTTTATTAAAAGTCTTAATAAGTTAAATCTTAATGTTCCGTAATCTATATTAACTGCCTCTACGGCTCTTGAGTTATTTATAACTTAGCTGGAGAAGAAGACCTTTTAAGATTAATATCTGCTTTATATGAAACGTTAGGAATCTTAGAATCTGCACTTACCTTTTGTTTAACTAATATACTAGTTTAGCTTGTATTCAAAGACTCTTTTTCCTTTAAATGCCCTATAATAAACCAGCTAGTTTAAAGTGCTGTAATTTATTAACCCTCACCTTTTAAAGTATTAGACTATAAAAGGTACTTCTATATATATTATAATAATAATTATAGTTATTAATAGTAGTAATAATGTTTTATAAAAGTAGTGTACTATAGTGGTTATATACTAATGTTAATAGTAGTTATATATGTTGGTATTAGTTATAGTGGGGTTAGAATATACATACCTAAAGGTGTATTTGGTTTTTATGTAAGTGGGGAATCTGTAGCTGTTAGCCAGTGCACTGTAGCAGTGGTAGTAGCTAATAGGCTAGTAGAACGTGTATACACTAAGCTACGTTTGGTTTTTGCTTAGGTGGGGAGTCTGTAGCTTTTAGCCAGTGCACTGTAGCAGTGGTGGTAGCTAGTGGGCTGGTAAAACGTGCATGCACTAAGCTTCGTTTAGTTATTACTTAGGTAGGGAGTCTGTAGCTTTTGGCTAGTGCACTGTGGTAGTAGTAGTGGCTAGTGGGCAGGTAGAACGTGCATGCACTAGGCTTCGTTTAGTTATTGCTTAAGTAGGGAGTCTGTGGCTTTTAGCCAGTGCACTGTAGCAGTGGTGGTAGCTAGTGGGCAGGTGGAACGTGCATGTACTAAGCTTCGTTTAGTTATTACTTAGGTGGGGAGTCTGTAGCTTTTAGCCAGTGCACTGTGGCAGTAGTGGTGGCTAATAGGTAGGTAGAATATACATACACTAAGCTTCGTTTAGTTATTACTTAAGTGGGGAGTCTGTAGCTTTTAGCCAGTGCACTGTAGCAGTGGTGGTGGCTAGTGGGTAGGTGGAACGTACATACACTAAGCTTCGTTTAGTTATTACTTAAGTGGGGAGTCTGTAGCTTTTGGCCAGTGCACTGTGGCAGTGGTGGTGGCTAGTGGGCAGGTGGAACGTGCATACACTAGGCTGCGTTTAGTTATTGCTTAGGTGGAGAATCTGTCTGTTTTAGGTTATTACTTAAGTGGAGTATATGTGGGGTCCTAGTATATACGTGAGTTAAACTGCTTTAAGTTATTGCTTAGGTGGAGTCATTGCTGTTTTAGGTTATTGCTTAGGTAGGGTTCTAAAGTGGGGCGTTTTAAGTGAAAAAATGAAAAACTTGCACTTTTAAAGAATATTTAACTAATTAACTAAAA
>Ga0247758_1001280_pt1 | contig 19381 bp, 17 predicted proteins | sample UWRJL156409C4_FD_180950 | JGI IMG/M metagenome (GOLD analysis project Ga0247758, IMG submission 180950) | Plant litter microbial communities from Arlington Agricultural Research Station in Wisconsin, United States - UWRJ-L156-409C-4 | ecosystem: Environmental > Terrestrial > Plant litter >...
CCCCTTCCAATCCGTCCCCCAAATCTGATCAACCATCAATCCCACCCACACCACCGACCCCGCAAAGCAAACCGCATACACACTCCCCGCATCCCTCAGAAACCTCACCGTCCACGGCGGCCGACATGTCACCATCGGACTCGCCTCCCCCGCGCACGCCGTCAGCTGCGACTCATCTCTAAACCGCCCCTCCAGCCCCTCCACACTCGGCATTAGCTCTGCCTGCGTCGCAAATATCCCCAGTGCTAGGCCGTGTGTCACCGTGGAAATGACAAAGGGATACCACCAGTGCATTCCCACGCGCTGCAGCGACCTCTGCACTAGCAAAATACAAGACACAGAGGTGACGCCCAGGGAGGTTGTTGCTAGGGAGTTCAGTAGGGCGCCCCCGTAGGAGGGGCTGTTGAGGCTCGAGGTGGTGGGGTTGGAGGGGGAGAAGGTGATGAGCGTGGCGATCTGGATGGAGGCGACGAAGTAGATTTGGACTTCGTGGAATTCGACGAGGGTTGAGATGAGCGCGGCGGCGAAGCGGGAGGTGGTGAGGGCTTGCTGGAGGGAGGTGCCTAGGGTGCGGGTGCGGGATTTGAGATCCCCGGGGGTGAAATGGGGGAGAAGACGGGAGAGGAGAGTGAAGATGCCGCGGGTCCAGGTGGTGGTGAATTTTAGGGAGAGGTGGAGGAGGATGGCGAGGGTGATTTGGAGGACGTAGGCGAGGATGAGCTGTGCGGGTTAGAAGTTTGGTGGTTGGTCATTTGTGGGAAAAGGGATGGAGGGACTTACGCCTGGCCCGGCGATGTCGGGGTTGATCTTGTGCTCCGCCATGGCGCAATAGCTGCTTAGTCGGGTCGCGATGACGTTGAGGGTGCTGGGCGCGATTTTGACCTTGATCAAGTCTCGCACGGATGTGGCGCAGTCCCCCAGCTCAGAGCTGGTGCAGGACTGTGTGATGCACGCGGTGACGTTGTTTAGAACCCAGAGAGCGTTGAAGTCGGTGAGATTGGGCACCAGGAACGTCTCGGCCGTCTCGACTGTCGGTGGGTGCGACATGTCCACGGAATACGTCCCGTTCTGCACCAGGAGTGCTGCGCTTGCCATGAGAATGCATGTCTTGAGGTTTCGTAGTCGGAACAGTGATCTTGGGTTCAAGCATGCTTCTGCACAGTTTCTGGTGCCCGATAGAGTCTGGCAGTCGCTAGGTGCGAAGCTGAGGTCGAGCGTGTCTCGGTGGGACGAGTCGCGCACTAAGTCCTGGAGCTGCACGGGTATTGCTTGGAAGTATGGAATTGTTCGGAAGCTGGGAGGGTCGGTTGGCCAGTCGTAGTACGGATCCGAGCCGCTCGCTGACATTCGGAGAGAAAATCGATGTTGGGGGTTGTTGGCCATGTTGTTGAACAGAGCTGACGCATCGTGAGAAAGTCCGCAAATTTGATACAATACCCCGGATGCGGAACCGCTCGGATTGAAATAACTTGAGAAGGCCTCTATGGATCAGCGTCTTGCATCGAAGGATGATGCCGAGCCACAGAAGGATCGGCGGTGTTGCCGAATCAGCGACTCCCGGCTTCCAAGCGAAAACTGCCGGGGCTCGTGTGGGACTGATCACCGCTGTTCAATTGGAACATGACAGCCAATAAGATTTCATATTGCGGGTTTACACATGATCTGCGCAATTTTGGAAGTAATGTTCAGCCGTCTTACACCCTGTGACAAAGCCACCTAAGCACCTGTCGTGTTCAAGTCGACCTCTCTCAAGGCCTTGGGCTGGAATGATTGCACCACTTACACCATACCAAACTACAAACCCCAGTGAAAAATCTACAAGCCTTCAGCGTTTCGACAGCTATCTAAAAATATCTTAAATAATCGTGATAACTTCCCTTGCCACAGGGTCAGCCCATACATAAGCATGTATTCTTCTAATAACTTTAAAATCCCAATCCGTCGATAAACCTCTACGCCCTTGACACTGAACTGCTCCTTACTCAGAACAAGACTGATATCCTCAAAGAGGGCGAGGAGGAGGACGCTGCCGTTTGCCGGAATCTTGTCGGGGCCCTCGCCAGTTAAGTCGTAGTCGGTGAAGAAAGGCAGAGCCAGTGAAGATACTTTTGACGGTAGTTCCGACTCGCCCTGATCAATGTCAATTTCGATACTATGGCGGGGGGGCAGTGCTTCGTCTTTTATTAGCAGAACAGCTGAGTCATCCGAGAACCTGGCCGGCCGCGTCAATCCCGCGACTGTGAGGACAGCAGATAAAACTTCTCCATAGGGGTTCCTACCCGCCTTAGTTATTTTGCAGGATATCACAGAAAGAGTTTGGGGCGACTTTGTGGGTAGTTTTGGTTCTCGTGCCGGATGGTCGTAGTACTCGTACGGTTGATGGGCCTTGGTGGCCTACACCCGCAGAAGGCCCTGACCAAATCCGGGCCGTCCCACAAAGATTGCGGCCACCCAGATACACCCTCTTGCTCTTCATCTTGTTCCTCCAACTCTGAGGTGTCCCGTGATTTCAGGTCACGGATATCAGCGTACGCGCAGCCGGGCAAAAATGGATGAGGTACTCATTTCTGCTTTGGTCCAAAATGCAACTTTAGCGTCAACAGATACCCAAGACCACGAAGGCCCCCTGTACCCCCTGTACCCCCTGAAGCGCCGTGAGCCGGGTGAGAGGTGTTCGACTTGCCAGGCCATGTCAAACACAAGCGATGGGCCCCATAGACCAGCGACATACTCCCCAAGTGATGGCTCCAATCTCTCCGCCAGGCCGGAGAGGGCTGGCAAGCGATCCGTGGGTTTGTGAGTTTCAGTGACGAGAACCGGGTTACGATCGCGTGCCAAAGGTCGATAGTCTCGTCTTCTTCTGTCCCCGGTATCTAGGTCACAAGTCTCCGGAGGCGCTGCGAGTAATTACTTTGGGCGCTTCGAAGATGCACTTCAGCTTCCTCAACAGTCATGGGGGGGTGTCCAGCCCAGCTGGGTCCCACCCAACCTCAAGTTCGAAATCAACAATATCGAAAACCCCTGGCTGCACGATCGCCCTTTTAACTTTATCTTTTACCATTACATATACACGTGTATTACCGACTGGACAAAGCTTATTTAAAGCATTTACGCGATGTTGCAGTGGTTTTTGCAGCCGCAGAGGGCAGATCCCCGCCAAAGCCCGGGCTCCTCTGTCCGCAGAGACTGATGGACATCACAGCTCGAATGCGTCAGCACGCCAGAGCGCGCGACGCATATTACTGACGGCGATTTGAAACAACGTTTTCACCGCCCTAAAATCGACAGCGTGAATTTCCTTATCCTTCTTCGGAACTGAGCGGTTGCCGCCTTAGGCCGAGCCGGAATGAGCCGGAATGAGCGAGGGGTCGCTGTTCCGGGGCTGCATCGGCTATAGTTACCACGGTCTAAAGTGGCCGCTGTGTTGCGAGGACCCAGTTTGGGGACCTCACACCACACCACCACCACGTCCACCACCACCTAGCTGCGTTTTCCGACGCCCGCAACATGCGCTGAGCAACGCGTGCCTTGCAAAGGTCTTTGCACCAGTCACCCAGAAACTGTATTAGGATAAAGGTTTACCGGCAAATTAGGTCTGCCAGCGAGCCTCTATCACCATACCCACGCCTATATGCTATGCTAAAACACCAAATTTCGGGGCACAAGAAGCTCTTGGAGCATCCATCCTCGACTGAACTAACAGCATTCCTGGAAGGCGGAGTAAAATTTGTGCCCCGCAGCCGCGATTTTCTCGGACGAGTCTTAGGTGAACGTGTTAGAATCTAGCACTTGGAGCCAATTGTCGCAATAGTTGTTGATTGCGTTGTTCTGCAAAACGGTGAAATCTCTGGCCCCCGTGGAAGACCTAGTGCCAACCCGGAAACCTCCGCAGATTGGCCTCCACCACCCCATATAAGTTGACAGAACGTAATAGATCTCGGATTCTTCATACCACTGAAACATAGAGTTGATAGCCTCGGAGAGTTCTCTGCTGCTGGACTTGTCAATTTAGACTCTGTCACTTGTACGGAGTTGCCCAAAGCTATTTGCCTACTGTAATTGCCAAGGACGGCAGAACTTAATCCACAACCATTACTTTCCCAAAATGCAGACTCCAGACTCTAATGACATCTTCCGTCTTTAGATTCCAAATTCCAGACTCCAGACCTCATAGTCTAGAGCCCTGGTTGAGTCTGAGTCTAGAACTCAGACGAGCTTCAGTCTCCCACACCGATACAATTCTGTGACCGCTGAATAAAGGACTGGATCATCCACTTGCACAGCCTTGCCGATGGTAGATGCAACAAAGCGCTTAAGGACTGCCTTTTAGCAGATTGTCGGGTCCACCGATGTGATTTCTCGTGAACAAGTTTGTTGTTTCGCCCCGGTTGAGTTATGTTTATGGACTTCAAGAGAGAATTAAGGCGTTTCTTCCGATGGATTTCAGTACTGCCGTTGATGCGACTGCGGATTCTATTGGGTGCTTTTGGAAACTTGTTAAAGACTCAACTACGTTTGGCTTGTCGCTGTGAGGCAGGAGCATATCTCGCGATGCGTTCTTTGAATACGGTTAGAGGCAATGTCGACTTTGGAAAGTGTTAGATTAGATTAATAAGTAGCTGGGTTAGTAATGGTATATATTGCTAACCCTGCTGAGTGAGGAAACTCCACTTGTACTTATTCATGTAGTTGTGCCCGCGCTGCAGCTGGGTGAGTCCGCAATAGCGATGTTGAGCGCACAACCTTCATAAATAGATGTCATTTCGGCGGCTTGGTGAGCCCATTCGAGTGCATCGATCCACAGGTAGCGAAAACCCAGATCCCCAACGAAGGGAATAGCCTCTCTTAGTGTCTTCGGAAATGCTGACAGGGGGGTGCCTTCAGTCAGATGTGAGGCGAGATTGCCAGTTGCTGTGGTGAGCGGAACACTATTCTTTCTCCAGCAATAACTTAGTGTCGCATATGGAGCTGTGTGATCACTACTTGGTTGGAACAGCATGACGGTGCGAAGATCCGAGATGTCCAAAACTCGCCGAGGAAGAGGCCTATTCTTACGCGTTCGGACGCACGAAGAATGCCTGTGGCATCTAGCCATCCACAACTTCGCCGTGGCGATAGTCGAGCTCTTGTAGGATCAGCCGACATACACGGCAACGTTCAGCCGAGACAGCCAGCGCCTGCTTGGTAACGTGGTGATGCCGCTGCGCCTCTGTTGCATTCTTTTTGACGTCGTCTAGCACTTCGATGACCAGATTGCGACAAGGGCCACAAAGTCGCGCATCTTCGTTTCACTTCGCGTTCGGGGACGGGATGAATTCCTTATATGATATTCTCCCTCTTGAGGCGGCAGAGGACATTGATGTCGGATTCGATCTGATATGACTACTATTCGGAAAGATGAACGTTTGCGGTAGACGGTGGGGAGAGTCGAAAGCTGAGTATGTATCTTGGGATTTGACAAATAACTAACGTTATGGGATCATCTTTACTCTTACCAGGTCTGCTGCATGGGGGTGAGGCTGCACTTTTGGAGCTAGTCCCAGCACGGAAGGATTTAAATCCCGTCCACTTGGCATCGGCTTGAATAATTGCAATTCCCCACTTCCTTGAGAACCCCGCCATCTGCCTGGACGACACCCCGTGCCGAACTGACTTTATTCGAGGACACAGGTGTTAGCGACCGAGGTTATATAAACAGAGACTGTAGCGATGGTAAAGTAATCTTCGAGGAGACTCAGTCGGTATCAACAGCGATATAATGAATGTATCTCTGTCCAACGCCTCAAACACAAGCATGGTGGTACGTAGCGCTTGCAAACAGTCGAATCGCTTGAATATGCAATAATTGGTATCGTCAAGAATTTGAACCAAGACTTCAATTGATTGAATTATCGTCTTCGGTCCACCGAAAAAACCTCGTGAGCGGCCCCACCATAGGTACTATGATAAACGGGCCTTCTTTAGTTCATCACTGAGATAGGTTGTGCCTCTAGGTGACAAATAGATTTGAAAAGATGAATGTTGGTATTCCTCCGAGCTTACTCACCCCCAACCCGCATAACTCTCGCTTGCAGGATCGTACAGCACCACCTAATGACTCATCCGGTGGGAATAGGATGGCCCACGAAAGTGCTTTAGGCAATTGCTGTCATGTCGTCTCTCTTCTCACTCCCATCTTGGTCCAGATGAGAGACCACCCAGGAGACAGGGACCAAGACGGCCTGTTTGTCGAACATTGAAAGCATAGAGCTGTGCGAGCTTCACCTTTCCCTCAGCAACTCTAGCTGGGACTCCGCTGCGTATGCCGAACGTCTCTCTAACGACCACTTCGAGTTCAGTGCAATGAATTCCGATCTCCCATCTCCGCCCTTTATGGAGATAGATGGCCTCTGCAACTTTCGCGACTGCGGAGGATACCCCATCGCAGGCCAGCCCAGCAAGATTGTCCGACTGGGTGTTATATACCGATCAGCAGACCCATCGACGCTTACTAGCAAGGGCGTCTCCCAACTGCGTGAGCTAAACATCACCAGGACATTCGACCTGCGCTCTGATCGCGAAATTCAAGAAAGCTCTGCCCACGGGTGGGGACAAATTATGATATGGGATCCGGCCGTAAGGATTTCTGCGACGATTTTCGCGGACAATGATTATGAGGATGCGCATCGCACTCAGCGAGACCATAACTTGAAGAATGAGGGCGATCAGGTAGTGCAGCGATCAGACTATTGCAAAACTCCTCTAACGTCTTCCGCCCCTCTGCGGACTCTAGGGCTTTATCGGCTACTTCCGGGATATTCTCGTAGCCGGTACCGCACCCTCCAACACCTTCCAGCCGTTCAAAATCATCCTTAGCCACCTTGCTACAACCCCCCCGCCTGCAATCGAGCCCATTCTCATCCACTGCTCGCTCGGCAAAGACCGGACGGGGGTGGTATGCGCCATGATACTCAGTATCTGTGGCGTACCGGACCACGTTGTTGCACACGAATATGCATTGTCGGCGGTTGGGCTTGCCGATAAGGTGGCTAGTATTATCAATACGATGAGACCTAACGGTCCTGGTATCTCGGAAAAGGAGGAGCGGTTTTTTGGGGCTAGGTAAGCGGCTGCTGTCTCGAAGTACGGCTTTCGCTGACAAGTTCTGTTACACGCCATTAGAAAGGAGGCAATGCGAGGGTTCCTGGAGTGGCTTGAAGGGCGGGGCGGGGTGGAGAGATATGTGACCGAGTCTGGAATTATGACGCTGGATCAGATCAAGCAGCTGCGGAAGAATTTGGTTGTCGACGTGGCAGTCGGTGATGCGCCGCTAGAATAGCAAGAAAATGGAAATGTAGAGATGAAGACACATTACTTTGTCCTTCACTCGCTCGTGTTGACCTGGGAATTCGGAGTTCTCTGGCTGATGAATCCAACCGTCCGCGGTCGCTATCTTTAAAGCTCCGCAATGGCCTCCAGCACGAGCTGCTCACCGCTCCTCATCTTCAATCGCAATCCGCCAACGAAACACCAATTCTATCAACCCGAAGCCCGAAGCCAGGACAGCCGACTCTCGACCTTTTGACGCTTTAAGAAGTTTTGTTTACTTCAGCTTCTGACAATGTAGGGAAGCCCCCCCAATCCACCCGTTCTACAGGCCTCTGGCAGGCAGTGGAGCGGCCAGGACTGGAACGTCGTAGTCTCGTGCGGTAACTGCGATCACGACAAGGACGCGGATTTTCTCGGGATGGGCCTGAAGGGTGTTCTACCAACCTGGCAGATGGGTCAGACCCGGAGTTCAAGGGAATACTGGGGAGGCTCCAAAGGGTAACCAAAGTTTGCGGGGAAGTTACCTTACAACGTCAGGGCTACTTATAATGTTTCTCTTCCTAAATATCCTTGGTTACTGGACATCGTTTATGCCAAAATTCCAGTTTATTCGATGGGTAAGAAATAAAAAATGTTTGTAAGAGTCTTCAGGAGATTTGGTCGGTAAGCTGGATCGAGTAACCGAGTTGGATTTTACTGCCGCCGCGTGCTTGAGGGGCGCGGAGTCGGCCATATGTCCCCATTAAGTAGCGGTAAATAGCAAATAAACTCGATCTTAAGGGAGCGTGATTTGCTTTGATTCAAAGTCACTATCAATGTCCTCAGGCTAACCGGGAAGTAATAAGTCCAGATAATTGAGGGTTACCTTTTACCTTCCACAGTAACTCCACGTATATAAACTTCTTAGAAAACCAAGCCCTAGGGAATTATAAAGCTGTTAGCTAATGGCCGTGGGACGATTCAGAACCCCCAGCCTCTATAAGGCGGTTGGTAGGATAAAAGGGGCGATCTAAAGAACGAGTTTGGGCTGGTATTTACAGATGGGGAAATGGGGAGCATCCGACACCTAATCGACGGTCAGACCCAGTTCACGACTCTGCGCGAGTTCGTGTCTCGCTGCGGCACCTAGCTGCCAGGTCGGAAGCGTTCTACTGCGGGAAGATTAGCAGGAGTAAAGTCAGGCGTATGGCAAAAGGCATGACGTCGCCTGTTGTGCTGATGGAGCGGCGCACCTAGTAATACGTGACCTCTGTGTGTGGAACCTGTAAATCGACTCCTGGTAGACAATAGCATCCCTTTGGGCGGCCATACTTAACTTTTTATCGCTCCTGTATGTCGCGTGGATGGTTGCATCTTAACGCTAAGCCGCCTGGGCGGGCTTAGGGTTGTATAAGTGGTGCGCTAGCCGTTCATCTGGTCGTTGTATGGGTTGGTCTTATTGTTGGCGAGTTTGAGATCGTCAAATGCGTGTTGTGCCATGTCCTCTAGTAGTCGTGTTACTCTGGCAACTTGAACAGTCTCCGTTTCTAGGGATTGCTCGGGGGGTGGTCGAGGGGAAGATGGCAGGATCTTGAAGTGGCTGGGGTCGAGGAAAGGTCGTCGGAGGGAAAAACCCCCAAGAGTGGCGGGGTAAGAGAGGTTTACGAATTACAGACCAACCTCGTTCACCGCCCTCAACAACTGGAGGCGTTTTTGGGGCGGTTGACGCTGACGCAGTCGGAAGTGATGAGGCGAGCCACCACCTTAATAGGGTGGATGGGTGGAAAGAAATCTGGCACTGTCCAAAGACGGCCAATCAACCACAGCTCCAGTCCATAGCACCAAGACAAGTCATGCGCGTCCCAGCTTCCATTGCCACGACACAACCGTTGATGTTACCGCAAAGTATCTTATCTTTTTCATTCTTTGCAAACTCAATCCGCTTGTTCGCTTGGAAGGTGTGGCTACTGGAGTTGCCTTCCGCCAAGTCGACCGGACACGAAATGGAGAGGATGTCGGGACCAACGAAGTGCACCAAGTGCGGCAAATTGTGCGCCGATAAAACTGCTGTGAGGCAAGTACCTAATCAACAAGGCATTTTTTCGCTCTTTTTTATCTCCTGGGAGACGATTGAAAGACAGGAGAAGCAACGAGAGACCAAACTGACTCAGACATTGGTGTTGAGCAGTCAGCACCGACGCTGCCACAATAAGAAATTCGCCTGCGAGGACCCAAAGTGTCGCCGGAACAAACCTGCTATATGCTTCAGCACGACGAGAGACTTGAAGCGGCATCAACGGACACATAGAGGTACCCACTCAGAGGCAAAAAAGCTCTGCCCCTACTGCAAAGCGGAACTTGATGGGCGGCCCGACAACTACAAGAGACACCTCGATAGGCTGCATAAGGGAGGGATAGCCAAGGCTGCTTGGGACGGGGACAATGAGACAGTCGTCAATCTCCTTTCGATAAATGCCGACCTGGCTAACGAGAAAGACCGACAGAACAGGTCACCACTGCATCTCGCAATGAGGAAGCGTCACTTCAGAACTAAGAAAGATTCTGCTGGAAAATGGGGCAGACGCCGAGCCCAGGGACTGGGATACCCCCGCCGGCTGGCAATCACCGCTCTGGGAGGCCGTCGAATGTTGCGATTATAATGTTGCGAAGTTGCTGGTTCGCGGAGGCACCGATATTGAGGCACGCCACAGAGTTGATGGCACAACCCCATTCATCTACTTCCTCAGAAAAGGCGACGAGTATGGGGCAAGGCTTTTGATCGACGGAGGGGCGGATACAAACGCCACATGCAGATACCGACCCGATTATGACATGGGGCCGATAGCTTTTGCATATTCACAAAACATGTGGTCCTTGCTCAGGCCACTAGTGGAGAGAAGCACCGACGCGTTCGCTGGAGTTTTGGAGGCTTGTCATCTCGCTGCCAGCACAGGGGACAAGGACACCATCATGACTCTCCTATCGATGCCGCAGATCACCGCTGACGAAGAACTTCACACCACAACCGCTACATTCTCTAAATACGGCTGGGGGGAAAATGTTGACCGAGTGTGGCTTGAAGGCCTCCTTGCGCGCGGAGCAAACATCAATCACAGTATCGAAGGCAAGACGAGTCTAATGTGCGCAGCTAGACACAGTGCCGTGCAACTCGTACCACTTCTTATCGAACTGGGTGCTGACGTCAACGCCAAGGGGAGACACGGTTGGACTGCACTACATATAGCTGCAACAAATACTCGAAATTGGTGGTCGGGGGGTTCGGGACCAGGGCCTCTGGAGGTGATTCGGTGCCTTCTAGATCATGGCGCTGATATTCTAGCATTGATGGAAAATGGAAGCACGCCGCTTGATATTTTCACAAATGGATACGCGAAGAAGATGGTTGACTTTCGTCCTCGCTGCGACATAGACCAGTTACTTTGGAGTGGCTCGAAGTCGGGATAAACCATTGGTCCAGTTCGAACGACCATTATGGAGTTTTGAACGGTACTATCAGAAGGTTAGATTACTGGGGAGGGAAGGAACAGGGAGACATTCCTGTGGACCAACAAAGACACTTCCAGGCCAAAGGTCGGCGATCACACACAAGCTTGTCATAGAGAAGCGCAGAATGTCAACCTCCCGCCGCGTGAAAGTATGACCAACTGACCCTGTTTTTTCTCTGCGCAGTGTCAAAACTTTCCTCGAAGGCCTTGTCGAAAGCGCCTATGCGGTTGGTAGTGAGGAAGTGAATCCCCTTGTAGTATTCGAGGACTCGAAGGAACACTACGATGTGTTTTGTAAGCAGCCATGGTTGGAAGAACAACTAGAGAGGTCTAACCTGAGACGGGATCGCTGCGTTTAAGGTCATCGTTCCGGCGCTCCTGAAGAAACACATTGGGAAGAGCACAATAGGTAGGTTGCCAAGATTTAGTGTACCTGTATCCTGATTGGCTGTGATAACCTCCACCTCCCTACCCCGGTCCACAACATCATGTGTGCACCGTTACCTATCTCTGTGGGGAATTACCGGGCTGCGACGGCTTAGGTAGGCAAGTGACGGCCTGTGGGATCGCAACAAAAAGACAAGGTGGTGGCGGGCTCGGGCTGGGCACCTATGTGGTGGAACAAGACGTTGGGCTGAGCGGAGCGGGGTAAGTTGAAGAGGTCTGACAATGACTGGGAGGTTCTTCTCGCCCCCTCACTCAGAGTCCGCAGATCTTCATCCATCATCATTTCGCTAACGGCCATCGATTCGTACCAAACCCCTCTCCTGCCGCCCACCGATCCCACCGATCCCACCATGGCTGCAAAGCGGGCGCTGCTCATCGGCAGCTCCTACGACGGTCTGCCTGGAACGGAGAATGACGTCGAGACCATGGCCAATACCCTCAGAATCCATGGCTTTGATGTTGATAACAGCAGCTATGTAACCAAGCTCTGCAAAGACCACGTGCATGCAACTCGCCAGAACATACTTGATGCTTGGGAGAAGCTCATCGCCGACAGCGTGCAAGGCGACGCCGTCGTCATTTTCTACTCTGGACACGGCGGATTGGCAGTTTCCGACAAAGCGCGAGAAAGATCCGAGTCCCAGCAACCAGATCTGCCTGACCAGTTCCAGTTCCTGGTTCCCGACGACTTCGACCGTGATATTGTCCACTGGCGCGGTATCCTGGACACGGAAATATCTCAGCTGCTGTTGCGAACGACGGAAAAGACAGAGAACGTGACGTACATCTTGGACTGCTGCCACTCCGCGCGGCTGGGCCGGAAGCCAAACAGCACGTCTGCTCTGGCCAAGGTTTGGACGTCGGACCATTCCAAGATCGCCAAACACATGGTGCAGCTCCGAGAAGAGGGAAGACTCAAGGAGGGTGAGAATTGGGCCAATCCCAACGTTGTGCGCATCGCGGCTGCCGCCACGGAGCAGTCCGCCTGGCAGCATGAATCGGGCGGGAAGTGGGTCGGCATCTTGACCGAGTGTCTCGCACCTGCCATCCGCGACCCGAACACCACGTCATCCTGGCGTAGCATCATGCTCGGAATCCGCGCGCTCGTGGAGGAGAAGTTCGACAAGGGCGAGAGGGCACAGCAGCCTCGATCATCAGGTATTGATTCCCGTGTGCCCTTCAAGACCGAACGGAGCACCTCCAGCATCTTCCTCGCGGAAATGGGGACCAAAAGCACCACCATTCGTGGCGGCCGGATGCATGGCTTGCAGAAGGGCGATGCATACACTCTTGTCCCTCTGGGAACAACCGATACAGCAACCGTGAAAGTGACAAAAGTCAACGGATTTTCAGCCCGGGCCTCTCCGGTCCCCACCCTCCTCCGTTCAGGCGGATCCTCGAACCTAGCACTTGCACTCGCTTCAACGCGTATCCATCGCTGGCCCGTTTCCGCGCCGGGCTCCCCGCCTTTCAAAGACTGGGTTGAGTCGTCAACACTCTTCAAACTGTCGAATGATAAACCACTAGTTGAGTTTCAACAACACGGTGACGAGGTTGTTCTCCGCGCTGGAAACCTGGAGCTTGGCCGGGGCCGTCTCGACGACGAATCGAGTATCGATGGGCTTTTTTCTGCGGCGGAGACGTTTGCTCGGGCGCAAGATCTCATCAGGGTTGAAGACGGCCAAGATGAGGAGCTGTTTCGGCCAAAGGTAAAAATTACGGTTGGACTGCTCGAAGATGGGGACAAGGAGGAACTGGTGGAATATGATACCGGGTGAGTACCTACCTATCTGCCCAGATCTGTATCGCTCTTGGTATTTTCTGACTTCAATCATAGATCAACGGATCCCCCGGAGCTTGAGCTCACAGAGGGCGATAAAATCTACATCCGGCTTGGGAACAAGAGCGAGAACAAGACAAGTGTCGTGTATGTCTCGGTGCTAAGCATCGACGCCGCCGGTCGCACCGCACTCGTGACATCAGCATGGGACGGAGGCCTTCCGCTGTCATTCGAGGTTCCACACCGATCGCTCGAGGGCCGAAACGGCGAGGGTCTTCCCATCGAGTGGCCCGAGTCCGTCCCTGCCCAGGAATCTGTCAACGAGACCCTTCTGTTTGTCATGACTAACGAGGAGATTCTCGACACCTGGTTTCCGGATCACGGTCGTGAAGCTCGGGGCCTGAAAGGGGCGGCGTCGTTTCGTCCTACAACGCCTTTTTGTGTGGCACGGATACCATATCGTCTCCAGCCGAAGAAAGTGCCTGCTTCCGAGCTCCCGCTGTCAGATGCTGGGGAGATAGTCCTTCCTGCTCAGTCGGATACTCCGTTGTCAAAGGTATGTTGTATTCCATCCTCTCATATTCTCATTCAATCGTATACAAGTTTTAATCTTTTCAGGGAGCTTTCGGTGCCATGATCCGAACGATGAAAGGGATTCCGTCCTGCGTGTGGGTCATCAACGAACACAGCGAGGAGATCACCGTCGTGGTCTCAAAATACCGACCAAACCGCCTCCTGTCAGGCGGGGGCATTGGCGCATCCGCAACAGGTCTTGACCTTAGCCTAAGCACTACGGTATGGCTTCCTACAACTAGATTGCAATTTCTAACACTGCAGTAGACCTTCCTTGGGCCTGCGACGAAGAAAACCCTTGCCCCTGCGTTGAAGGCCACTTTCCCTCTCTGGACACGAATGGACGGCTTCGGTGTCATCAGTGTTTATATCGGCCCTGGAAAGGTGTTGTTCATTGAAAACGACCGGATTGTGGCTGGGTCCTCGGCGTATTTTGCTAACCAACCGGACTTGCGCATTGTGGGATATGGTAAACAAGGCGGTGAAGCACAGTGAGACGGTAGAGTATTCTGGAGAAGCTGTCGAGTCAGAGATACATTTGCATGGGAATGTCGTCCTTCCGGGTGTTTCTTCCTTACCTATGGCCCAACGTGGATATATGCAGCCCAGACAGACGGATCGCCTTCCTCCCGTGTTGCAACGCCCCCGAGCCCTCTTCGTCCCGTCATTCTCCCAGTCTTACGGTGCAAATGATTCGCAGCGTCGTGAACACCCTGCGCAACAGCGCTGCCATTCCAGCCATGGCGTTGTATGGCTTCGTACACACTCCTAGCCGCATCGAGAGAGCACTCGTCATCCACGTCCCACAGCGTTCCAACCACGTGGCAAAATCCGGCAAGCTGACACGCATTGATCAGATGAATCGTCTCATCGGCCAGGTCTTCATCCTTGTTGGCGCCAGTCGAACACGCAGAGAGATAAGCCATAAAAGGCGTATTCTCTTGCAACCATTGTTCACGCAAATCAGCCACCGTCAATGGGTCCGTCTTCCAGTCGTCAAGAAGAAGGCAGCTCTTCAAAGGCTCTGATGGATGCGACACTCCATGGCCGGCAAAATGGAAGATCTTGCACGACCGCAAGCTCTCCAGGACCTCCCTGTGGCATAACCGCGGCTTCACGGGGCTGAGCTGCAGCGAGGGACACAGCCTCTCCAACATATCCGTCTCGCCCTTCGCAAAGCTGAGCACCGAGTTTCCGGGCGTTTCGTGCATACCCACGAGCAGAGCGTCACCCCGTTCCCTGTGCGTTGCGAGGGCGCTCTGTCGGCGTCCGTGAAGTAGCGCTCTGATAGACGAGCTGTACGACGAGACGACTCTGTCGAGCGCTGTCTCTCGCGAGCCCTCCACGTACCGACCCGCCGCATGAAGCGGGAAACCGCTGAGCGCGCCAGTGGGCACCCACCATATGCGAGGCCAGCTCCCGGAAGGAGACCGCGTAAAGCCCAGGGCGTCCAAGCACGGTCCCACGATGACACGCCACAGCCATGCCAGCACCGATGTTATGTCCGAGCCAAGCATCTTGGCCCGCATCCTGACGTCCTCCAAGGCTAACTCCGGCAACGGCAGCACATCGACCCCCTCGCGCGTCACCATAAACGCATCGCAGCGAAAGGCACTCAGATTCACCACCACGATCGGCCCCGGCTCCGCAGCACCCATCAGCGCCTCCACGGTAGGCAACTGAAGAAAGTGCTCGAACCCAGGCTGCGCGCGGATCCTCTCGACAAGCTCACCAAATATCCGATTCGCCTCCCTCCGGCGTTCGCCGTTCACCTCCCATGAAATCGCGTCATGGCCCTCAAGGGACATGGGCGGCAGCTGGCCAAACGGCGCGCTAAGCTCCTCGCGAAGCGCGATGAATTCTTGCGCCAAACCTGGGTGCTCACGCTCAACGTCAGAGACATCCTCGCGCGTATCCATCAGCAGACCGGCGATGACACCACGACCGAGCTCGAGGAGCTTGAGCGCGTGGTAGGCGTCCTTGCCCGTGTGGAGAGACGTCGCCGCCGCCATGGAGGCGAGGCCGGCGAAATCGGAGAGCATGTCTTGCTTGTCGGTGTCCTTGATCGTCCGGGGGCTCACCGTCGGGAGAAGGCCGACGGCGCCGTGGAGCAGTGAGCTTGCGCCCTCCCAGTCTTTCTGCCCGGCGAGGATCTGCGCTGCTTCCAGTGCCGCTTTTGCACGAACCGACGGGGGCGACGTGTGGCAAGCCCAGCCTTTCTTGTACGCCGAAACTGCATCTTCGAGATCGTCTGGGGAGTTTGTCGCTTTGGATCGTTGGTGGAGCCATGCTCCAAGGTTGCTCAGCCACCTTGCTTGGTACGCGTGGTCCTTTGGCGTAGCGTCAACTACCGTTTTGGCAATCTCGACGGCACGATTCACGTCTTCTATGGACGCGGTCCGTTCGAATCGCCGACCAAACATGACAGCGAGATTGTTGAGCCCAGGGAGCCAACTGGGGTCATTCTTGTGCGTGGCGTCGGTTGCCGTCTCTGCCACGTTAATGGCACGGTTGATGTCATCCAATACGCCGGTCTTGGCGAATCGAGTGCTGAGCCAATTGCCTAGGCTGTTCAATGCGGGGATTCGGGAAGGGTGGTCTTTCGGAATGCCCTCGACTCCCATCTCGGTGACATCAACGGCGCGATCGATATCCTTAATCGACCCTGTCCGCTCAAACCGGCTGCCAAGCAATGTTCCAAGGTTGATCAGCAAAGCAGGTCGACTGTGATGTTCTTTTGTGACGGCATCGACCGCCGTACTCGAAGCATCGATGGCACGGTTGAGATCATCGAGGAATGCGGTCCGCAAGAACCGTAAAGAGAGGCAGCTCCCAAGCCTGCTTAGTCGCTCTACTCGTTTCGGGTCGTCAGGAGGCGTAGCATCAACTGCTTTAGTCGCGACGGCAACAGCACGATTCAGGTCGTCCATCAAGCCGGTTTCTTCGGAGAGCCTATAAAGAAGGCCTGCAAGAGTATATAGGGGGTCCCCTTGGCCTGGATCGTCTTCGGGCGCAGAGTCCACCGCTTCGTTGACCAGAGAGATAGCTCGTTTGAGGTCGTCGAGCGAGCCAGTCTGGTCAAACCGGTAAGCTAGCTGAGTTCCCAGGTTGGTAAGGGAATAGCTGCGGTCATCCTCGTCGTCAATCGTGAGGATGCATATAGCTTCGGCAATGACAATCAATTGGTTGACATCGTCGAGTAGGCCGAATCGTTCGAATCGTGTGTCAAGACATTGTTTCAGCATGAAGAGGAGGGGAGATCGTTTGGGGTCGCTCATGGCCGTGACATCCACCATCGTAGTAGCTATAGCCACGGCGCGATCTATGTCCTCTCTCGCATCCGTACGCTTAAATCGTTTCTCCAGCCAGTCTCCGAGGGTACAGGCCACCTCGGCTCGGTTGGGGTCATCATGTGGCGTAAGGTCTAATGCCGTACCCGTAAGCTCAACAGCTCGATTGAGATCGTCCATGGATCCAAGACGATGATATCGTAGCCCATGCCAATACCCGAGCCTGTACAACCAGCTCGCTCGGTCCGGGTGGTTGTCTGATATAGCGTCAAGAACCATTCCGGTAGCGTCAACGCCACACTCGACGACGTCATTCGCGATCCTGCGGTTGAGTTGCCTTGTTATCATCTCTCCAAAGACGTCTAATATACCGGGCTGGATGCCTTCTCCATCGAGCTGTATTGCCTGTTTCACGATACTGATAGCCTTTTGAAACCTCTCCAAGTCTATCAGTTCCCCGACTTCTTCCAGTTCGCGTTGGAGATGCATTCGTTTGTTGTCCTGCGGTTCTTTATCCTGAAAGCATTCGTTAATTAAAGGGCTTGGAAGAGCATTTCATCAACTTGCATGACTCACTGCCTCCGGACCCAGCTCAGGCTGGCTGTCCAGTGGCTCAGTCTCATTGCTGTCCAGATATCGCTCCTCGGGCGGCTCCGGAATGGGCGTTATCTTCATTTCCGACATGAACGCTTTGTCGGATATTGATGGGGCGACCGAAGCGTGGAAGCCAGTTAGGCAGGCAGATAGCTATCAATGATTAGGATTGTCCCCAATTTTCCTTGATGGTCTTCGATCACAGCTGGTCTGTTGTGGTGATGGGGACAAAGATCGAGAACCGGAGAAACTTCAAATCTTCGCTTGGGCAGTCCAATTGAATAGCCCTGGGGACTTCGCCCCCGGACAGAAAAGAGGAGAAATCCGCAAGGCAGTTAGGCAGCTGCTCGGTGCGGCCCGATGATTACCCCGCGCGAGGGACTGTTCGCATGGTTGTGTGCACCAGACCAAGAATGCAAGACCAGAGACCTCTGTGACTGATTGGATGGCGCTCACTGCTCAGTCTTGGCAGGTAAATCTGAGTCGCTAGGCTCCGGCCAACCACCACTCCAGCCCACTGTTATTAGCCTTCTTATTAGAAGAAAAAGTTTTCGTTCAGATCTGGTGTTTGCGAAACTGTGCGGTACGAATTGCCTCTGGATATAACTAGGTATCCGAGGTATACCCTTTGGATAACCCCTGGCTCAGGGGCACCTTACCCCCTTTCGGTACAAGTAGGGTGAGACTATTGAGGTAGGATTCAGGCTTGCTGCAAGTAGTACTCCGGGGAGCAGTTATCTGGAGACTGTAATTAAGTCAATACCAAACAAAAGCCAATTCCCTACCGAAACAACTATACCCAGTACAATCCTCGATAGGCGTATATTGGCGGGTGAATGAATGCTACCTGTCTACCTAGGTATTCTGTGCCTGCAGAGATAACGGCTGGCATTAGTTAACTCGGAAAGAAAGAGGTTGATAGATTTTCTGCCCCACCCAGAAGCGTGAAAATAGTGTCCCAATCCTGAAGTACTGTGATCACTACAGTTCCATTCTTGCCTTTGACCCTTCAGGGAAATCAACTCGCTGCCCCCAGATTTCCTTACACCATCATTAACAAAATATATGACCATAGGTCCTTGATTTAGGCATGTACACGTACCTGAAGTAGCGTCACAAATCAATTTATCTCCTTCTACAAACAACATCGCGCCGAGTTCAGCTAACACCCAATCCCCCACTTCAGGCTTTCGAAGGGCAAATCGCAAAATCCCCCTGAATCTTAACCCCATCGTGGGTCATAACGCCACAGTAAATCACATCGGTAGTAAGCTTCTTATCCAGATCATCCCCATTAATAACAAACACCACCCAGTCCAGCCCGCTAGCCACGCCGCCGTTAAACACATTCACGCCCCTGAGGAGGGGGTACTCCCACAGCGTATTACCCTTACACTTGTCGGAGAAGACAAGCTTCTTGTTGTTGCCGAACTTGTGGGGGAACCCGTCCTTGTTCTTGGCCTTGGGGGCGTTATTAATACCCTACTGGATGGCCTTCTCAGCCTAGGGGTTCACCTAAGCCGTCATTGAAACGCTGGAAAATGCCATTGGCTTCTCTGCCATCGATACATTCAACCCATCACTCACGTTGGAGGAACGGGGCCTTCCGTCGTGGGTCCCCGAATATGACCGGCAGATCAATCTACGCAAGACATTTGCCTTTCTAGGAGAAGAGCGATATCGAGCTGCCGGCCGCACCAAACTTGCGCCACAATGACCGCACCGTGGAACCATCGCAATAGGGGCCGTCTTTGTCGACCGGATCAGTTCAAGTCTAGGCTTGGGTCCATACCAGATGTCAGTTCACACCGAGAACCTAAACGACCCGAACACCGTCGCTCGCCTATCAACCCATGGCTCAGATGAAGGAGGAATCAAGCATCTGTGGCAGGTAGCGAATCGCG
>Ga0247758_1001282_pt1 | contig 19356 bp, 10 predicted proteins | sample UWRJL156409C4_FD_180950 | JGI IMG/M metagenome (GOLD analysis project Ga0247758, IMG submission 180950) | Plant litter microbial communities from Arlington Agricultural Research Station in Wisconsin, United States - UWRJ-L156-409C-4 | ecosystem: Environmental > Terrestrial > Plant litter >...
AGAAAAAACAGCTATTGGGTTACTATCAATTTCACTAACATCAAGTCGTGGGACCGCTACTTCAATCTCAGGCCCCTCCTACCGTGTGGCCTCTTGAAAGAGACGCTCCAAACACTCTCGCTACTGTTCCCTCAGTCTGCCGACAAAGCTGCTCGCGCTTGGCTCGGCAAGATGCAGTTTGCGGAACAACTAGACCCCAGCATCCTACACTGTGGGAGTCTTGCCCCGGGCGCGCGACACATTACCGCCTTCCGCTACTGGCGGGACCGGCTCACGATGCTGAAGCAGGCGTTTGACGACGCCGAGCCCAAGACGGTCGGGCAGTGGTGGCACGATCGGCGTAGAGGGGTCCAGTGGTATACGTTCTGGGTCGCCGTCCTCGTCCTGGTCTTGACCGTCGTCTTTGGGCTAGTGCAGTGCATCGAGGGTGGATTGCAGGTTTACGCTGCTTTTCATGGCAGACGTAAGTAGTCTCTTAGCTTAAAGATGGGAATGGAGACTCGATGGGGGACGTAAACTAAGTTTTATGTGAGTTTAGGGGGAAGGGAAGAGGGGCGAAAAGGGGTTAGGTTAGGTAGGGGGTCCTAGTTTTAGGCCACCTGCGTCCCCAAAACTGGGACCTCGCGAAAAGCTGCCATTCGAACCGCAGAGTACTGCCTACTCGTCTAAACCATGTTTGGCGATTCTTTGATCATTTCCTGAGCAGCGCCTGAGCAAAGTGGCTAGGGCGGTGCAGGTGACTGGGGTTGGTGAGGGGCAACTTTAGGGTAAAACAACAGCAGATATCGCAACGGACCGGATAAGCCACCCACTAGTGACGATTTTGCACCACACCGCACTCGACTCGTCGGCAAACCAGAAGAAGCTCACGAATACCCAGCTTGCCACGATGAGAAGCATGCAGGCCGTGAGAACCACAAGTGGCTAAAGAAAGACATACACGTAAAACGTCATGCGTAAATATAACCCCGATCCACGTAATAAATCATTTCTTCGTGTCGATTAACTTGTATTTATGGACACAATATCCTACCACAGTGTCTCATATGCAGTGTAATTAGGAGATTGGAGAGGGATTGATCATCACAAAATGATGGATGATGTACTGCCATCTCCTTGGAATTCAGCTATATTCTAAAACAGTATTGCGTGCAATGGTAGCGTAACTGGCTTATCCCCCCTTCACCCTTCTAGCTTGTCTTTCCAATCGGGGCAACCTTAGGCAAGATTTTGACCCCTCAATCCCCACACCCCAATCCGTAAAAAGTCGACTTCCGAATCGATGCGCTTCCGGATCTCGCCATTGGCCAGCTCATCAACATCCCAAGACGACCATACAAACCGGCCGTGGAGAAACTTGGCCTCCTTGCTGGCGGCCCATACCGCAAAGTTACCGGATAGTTGGACTAAAACATTTCAGCCAAGGCAAGACCATAATAGTGAAAGACTTACCATCATCAAACGGCAAGAAGTCCTCGGATATACCGAACCGCTGCCATGACTCAGTATAGGTTGAGCCCGGGTGGTAGCTGATGACCTGCACTTCGTCAGGGTTAGAATCCTGGGCAATGTACTGCATAGCCAAAGTTCCCGCCATCTTGGTCATTCCGTAATCGGGCCGGTCCGCTATGATTGGCATATGCTCCGGATGATACTGGTGGATAGCTTGAGTGGAGATGTTGAGAATTGCCTGACTTGTTAACACTGCCGTTCACTCAAAAGCTGGGACCATAGGAAACGTACCCGAGGCCCACTCCCTTTCGGTTGCTGATGGAACTTCTCTGTATGAAGCAGTAGAGACCGAGCATTGAACTCGAATGATTTCCAGACATTAGTAATTCCAAGGCTGAGAAGGCTTCCGGGCGTGGCGAATTTAGCTGCATTCAAGACCAGGACATCCACCACGATGTTTCTTTCCGCAAGGTCAGCCCATAGCTTGTCGATGGATTCCGGATCGGCTGCATCGGATTTCTCCCCGATGATGCGCGTGCCGGTCTCGGCAGCTTCTTTGGTTAGCGAGGAGACAGCAATATCCAGCTGTTCCTGGCGACGACCGCTAATGATGACAGCTGACGCCGAGGCTGCGACGAAAGCCTTGGCAATAGCGAATCCAACTCCGGCACTACCTCCGGTAATCAGAACGGTTCTACCCTTTTGGCTTAGCCCGGGACGGGAAGGATCAACCGATGGGTAGGGAGTGCGGTGAGTAGTTCTGGTGACATTGTTCTCAAATATCCGCTTGGCAATTTCGGGGTCCATGTTGACTATGTTCAAAGTGGGAGAGATAATGCTGCAAATCAGGTTGAGCGTGGATCAATGGGTGGAAAGCAATGGACTGGAGGCGACTTCAACTATATGGAAAGCTAGAATAAGCACAGCCTCCTCTGCAACAATGCCAAGACCGGATTTCACCACCGAAAACATGATTATCTGCACGACCAGTCTGAAGTCCGACCTCCGCCACAAGTCCGAGATCCGCCCCAAGTCCGACACAAAGCCCTGCAGTAGTCTTGTTCTACTCGTAAGCAATATTCACCCGAGTCGGAGACGAACAAACTTCCCAGGCCCACCTTTTACCGTGGTTCCATCAAATAAATCTCTTTTTATGACACATCACCCAAAGATAAAGGTTTCGATGGCGCTGGGCACAGCCATGTCTGATACTGGAACCCGGCGGCGTGACAAACCCGTCGTAGCAAGCCAAGTAGCTCTGCTATCTCCGGTTAGCGCGATGCTTCTTATAGCTCTTTCTCGGAAGCTGCCCGCATCCGAAGCCCACCACTGACTCAAGCGTAGCCATCAGCATGTTGATCCCTGCAACGTCCTGTTCGGCGTCGTCAGCAACGTTGCCCTCTGCGCCTCGGTTTTCCCCGCGTCATCGTCCGGGGGCACGAGCACACCTCTTGCGGAGGCGTGCGCAGTCCTTGGCGAGGTTGGCATTGACCTCGCTGCAATTTCGAGAACAAGGGCCTGGGGTAGTGCGCCGTGTCAGGTAGGGATAATAGCTGACATACCAATGGGACAACAAACTAGCAGTCGCAAGCAGATAAATTTGATGAAAATGAGTCTTAGACCTAACACTACACCCATTGCCTTATTATATGTAGCCGGTGCTGTTCCTAGGAGTGGAAATGTTGCGGTGCCGCTGGCGTTGAGCTAGACGGGCTTCGTATGGGAATGGGTGAGGACCACTAACCCTGCCGTTTTTAAGATAGATATATTTCGCAATTTCACTTTCACTGTTCTGCAATGAACCAGCTTTCGGTTGCATGTGATCGGCTGGTGGCTCTTTAACTAGCCTGCAGCTGCGGGAAAGCCAACAAATTCCTGTGTCGCCCTCGCCACAACGTTGTCAAAAAGAATGAGGGTGGCTACCGCAAGGGCACACGACAACGACGACACGTCAAGAGGGTCATCCGTGCTCACCTCTCTGGGTGTCTTCACAGCGTGGCATCCTGGAAGTAGCACCGTTACAACTGCGTTACGGAACAAAAAGGTTAGCAATCTGAGAGTCCTTCAACACCGCCACACCAACTCCAGAGACTTAACAAGTTCTTACTATCCGTTCGGGTACTACCCGCCCCCGAGACGCCAAGTCGTCATCTGATCACAACAGGCCTCTATACCCCACCCCTCGTCAAGGTACAGAAGCAAAACCATTTCATCACAAACGAGTTCGGGACCCCGCACATTAGTTGAACCTCAACAGGCCCACCTTCGAGCGGATACGATTAGCGCAATGGTGAGGGGACCGTGCGAAGGCCCCACGCCGACATGACATCCAAAACCAACATCTTTGAATTATTACACTCTCTTTCAGACCCCAGGCCAGACCAGACGAATGGCTAGACCAGACGGATTATCACTCTCTCATCTAGATTTGGCTTGGTTACCTTTGGTAAGTTGGCGCAGTGGGGTCATGTGGGGGTGCGGTTCAACTGGGGGCTGCTCAAAGGCCGACCTTTGGTAAGAACTCTGCAAGTAATTATGCTGGGCACCCGGGTTGGCTTCCGTGGGCGTCTGCGGTATTTACTCAAGAGAATGTCTATTTGCACTATGACTCCGGTCTATTTGCACTATGAGCCACACAACCACCACACACAACCCCAACCCTCGCCCGTACCAGAATGCCCGCCGCATCGCATCCACGGTTGCAAATGCGGCCACATTTTAACTAAACGCGTGGAATTGAACCTCCTGGATTCTGAAGCCGTTTTGGAGCCTCTGTACTGTTTGCCCTTATTCTCCGCGTTGATAATTACCACCAGCGGCATTGCCATCAGAATCGCTCGGGATTAGAGTTTAAGGCACCATCGGGCAGCGGGCAGTTTCTAGCTACCGAAGCAGCCAGTCAGCACAGGTATTTATGTGTGAATTAACTACCTACCCTGGGAGTAACAAACGCGAATGCGCGTGATGGTGATGGTGATGGTTGTGTTAGTGGGTGGGGTCAACTAGTGAGGGTTAGGGTTTGCTATAGGGAGTCATAGTGCAAATAGACGTTCTCTTACTCAAAGGAGATTGAGGTTGCAGCTGTGGAAGGGTGGGGTGTCCAAAGGTCTCATGTGGGAATTTTGGTTTTATCCTCGACCAATCCTAGCTCGAGGCAAACTGAAGCTGCATGCTGCCGAAGGCAACAGCGATTACATGCATGGGATACGAACGGCAAGGACAGCCTAGAGTTGTCTAGGGCGGCTTCGCAGGACTTTGCGGATTGTTATTAAATTGTTAATGATGGCAGCCAGGCCTACGGAAAACCTGGCAGATGACATTCAACCCAAAGATGGCGCCCAAAGATGGGGAAGCCTTAGGATGGACTCTTCGACAAACGACATAATCATCGACATCTGGAGGCTTTATGTGGCCGAGCACGCCCTCGAGACGCATCATGATTGGCAACAATCGAACCCCTACCGCCACTTCTACGCGACTCTCCCGGTTACCGGTTCCCCCCGAACAATCCGGCTCATCGACCCTGAAGTACCGAAAAGAAACGAGAACGGTGCTGTCATCAACACACCCTTGGCTGGCCGCCTCCGCATCTTTCGCTTGCAAGACTCGCCCTCTTACACGGCGCTGCCCTACGTCTGGGCAAAACATCTCAGTCCCATCAAGCATATCTCCTGTTTCCCTGACGGCCCCGATATTGCCATCACGGCGAACTGCCATGCCGCACTTTTGCAGATACGAAGACGCTTTGGCCCGGTCACCATCTGGGTGGATTCTATATGCATCAACCAATATGACGAGGACGAGAAAGTTTCGCAGATCCCACTGATGCGGGAAATATATACGTGGGCCAGAAACGTGTATATCTGGCTGGGCGACGGAACGGTGGGCTCGGACCGCGCCATGGACTACCTGAATGGCTGCGGGAGCCTGATGAGCCACTTGCCCGTCTCGTTCCTGTCGGCAAGGACGGACCAGGAGAGGAAAGCTGAGATGTTAAGGTATTGCGAGGAAAGTTACCGGAACATTGCTCGTAGGTCCATTGATACCTTACCTGGCAGTCTCAGGAGGTGCTGACTTGCGACATAACAATTCTAGGCCGCATCAGGTTTTATTTCACATCCGTTGACGAATCCCTATGCGCCGGCGACTTCAACCAATTCTATCACCGGGAGTGGATTCAGCGCGCCTAGACATTCCAAGAGCTGATCCTCGCTTCCAATCCCGTCATTCTCTGCAGCACTCGCAGCTTGGAATGGGGCCGGTTTCTGAACGCCCTCTACTACCGACGGGAGAGATTCTGGGCAACACGCCATTTGAGATACAAGTCGAGAAAGGTCGGGGAGGAATCAAGCCGTATTAAAACAATGATGCATTGGCACTTAATGGCGAACCTGTGGCTTCAGTTCCCTCGGCCTTCCTCCTGGAACGGGGTGCTAATAATGCGCAAATTACCCGATGGCAAATATGGACCCGAACAATCCTTCGTCGAGGGAACCAGGCAGTGGGCTCCGCGCTTGGAATGAAAGCTCCGCGTGGCTCTCTTGCTCCTTCGCGGTGTTCTGGCGCCTGCATTACTCGTCGGCTGGGGTGGGGTGCTCTACGCCCTGGGAAGCGATTGGAGGTTCAGACTGCAAACAATCCCGGGGCCGGGAAATCAAGACGACAAAACAGGAGAGAAGAGGACGGCACTATCCTTTGTTTCCCCAGTCGCCATGTTGATTCTGACGCTGCTCCTTGTCTACATGGTAGGAACTCTGCTTACCCTTATCGGCATGCGTTGGCAGAGCTTCCTCGGAAAGGCAGACGGCAACATCACCACCCAAACCCTCGTGCTCGGCGGGATACACGCCGCACTACGCTATCGCGTCAGCCGGGACGCTCATGATTGAGCTTTTGCTCTGGGCGGGATTCTGACCGGTCTCGTTGTCTCCCTTTCGAAGCCCGACTACAAGGAGCCGCTATCCGAGACTTGTCGAGTTTTTCTGGAGAAACTCATTGCATGGCGATCTTCGTGCGTGGCGCTGATTGTGGACGCCGGATCTCGTGATATTCCGGGTGCTCCATCATTGGTGCCCAACTAGGATAGGCTCGCCTGCCCTTTGGTATCGTTGAAATACACAGCCGGACGGGACACGGGCATGATACCGCTCGACCCTTCAGACTCTGGGAGCAGGCCAGCAATCAGGATCCTTGGCAGCAAGCTTATTCTTCCCGGTAAACTACTGGGGCGCATCTGCTTCAAGCCCTGCTTCACGGAAGTTAACTTGAACCTGGCAATAATAGACACGGAGCCAATGGTAATGCAACCCTGCCTTCGAGACCTAATCCTCTGGGCCGAGTACGCCCCGGATCCCATGCCCGGCTTTGTCCCCATGGATGTGTGGACCAAATGAGCTTTGTCATAACGGTAGCATCTCCAAAGTCGAGGATCACACATATCGCCCCGGCGCGCCCGAGACGTGTCTTTTCGTAGCCCGGAACCAAACAGGGTGTGAAGTCATTATCTCAGCACCTGTTTCTTTTCCGTCTACGACAGCGCGTTGCGCACTACACTGGGTTTGTCTGTTGAGGCGCGGTATCGGAATATTATGCGGAAGCCGTACGGGTATAACCTTATTGCTGAGATGGTTAACAAGGCCGTCGCCGAGAAGCGGTGCGTGTTTGCGCTTGGGAAGTACTTGCTCGGTAACGGGCCGGAAGACGTCCAGGTCGGTGATGGGATTTACCTCATCAAGGGCATTCCCACGTTGATGGCGTTGCGGTAAATTGAGAAGGAGAGGGAGTTTATTGTTATCGGGGCGGTATCCGTTGAGACGAGGTGGCCGGTTGCAGAGTTTGTTTCTGATTTCTCGGATGCGGGTGCGCGAGATTATTACTCTTATTTAGATATTAAATTGAAGATCAAAACTTAGACAACTGTATCTAGCGTCTTCAGACACGCACTGGCGTTGATCATGACCTTGACGCCCAGTCTCTGATGCTAATTCGATATCGCTTCCAGTCATGGGCGTCCCAGATGGGCCCTTTTGCTCTATCTGGAATGAGGGTGCATCTCCATAGCTTACTCGACGTCCCACACGTTGAGGCAGTCAATTGGCAGCTGCGGGACATATTGTTGGAGCTTAGGTCGGCAGTGTCAACCAACACAACGTCACAGCAAGAAAGTGCTCTATCGAGCTTCACCAAGACCGATTTGCCAGAGAGCCTCTGTTATAGTTATAAATGGTGGCAAGCCATTGCGCCATTGCCCGTCAGTTTACGTGGCTGTGGCAACCTATTACAGCCTGGTAACCTGAGACGAATCTGGGCACATGAAATTTCCGTATAATCACAGAGTACAGCGCTGAGCCATCCAAAATTGGAAGTCTGCATCGCCATATTCGGCGGCCCGAGATCCAACAATCAAAGGCAGCTAACCGTTTATGCCTACTCATACGATGGGATGAAGGACGTAGCGGAGGAGTCGCAACAATAGGAAAGGAGGGAAGGAAAGAGACCCCAAGAGGAGGGGTAGGGGTCTATTTATACTTACCCAACCCGCAGCGACGTCGCCGCGGGAATTTCCAACGACTAATGCCATCACCAACCTCACCTGCGAAGACTGAGGCTCGCTGGCGTCCTACTGAGAAGACCTCGTCGTAAGGGCGACTACACTACAGCCACCAGAGCGGAGCGGACCCGCAGGAGTCCGGCTAGTATGACCCCCCTTGGATCCCTATTTGAGCCCCTCTGACCCAGAAAGGCAACGCGGCTCTCGGGCCCTCTGTCGTTCAAGCCGCTGTATTCTGCACTAAAATGGGTTTTCAAGATAGAAAACAGTCTTCTGGCTAGCTCGGGATGAACGATTATCCTCTGCGCGGCTTTCCGAGATCGGCAAGTGATGGGGTTAAAACCCTAGGCCAAACGCGCTTTCCATAATATTGGGCTAGGACTCTATTGCCTTAGAGGAGGAGCTGCACTTGTGTTTCCCTGTCGTTATATAACCTCCACTGGCCACGCAATCGATTGCGTCCTTCTGGGACTATTGTGTTCCAGAGGTTCCAAGCCTGGAGGGTGTGGAAGACACACCTTCTTGGAGCAGTAGCTTGAGGATGCTCAGCCCCAGGCTTCAAGGTACACAGCAATGGCCACAGGCCATTGCCACAAGCCAGAAACACGGCACACTGGATTCGCTCCAAATAATGGGGTTGCAATGTTGTGATTGTATTGCTCCTGATCGCCTCTTGCTGTTCTGGCTTCCAGCCAGAACCTCCTTCTTAATAGACCCTTTCGTAGGATTCAGCCTTTGTCACCACAGCGGCTCAGGCGTACTGGCGTTCCGGCAGTGCTAGGCATCTAGTCAACTTCGCTGACTAGATACCCAGGGCCCTGGAACCCCCCCATTTCTGACAACTGTGGTTGCAATGGTGGAGGGCTGCAGTTATTGCAACATTTTGACCACTGGAGGCCTTCTGTATTCCAGGCCTCTTCCAGAGCATTCTGTGGGTAGAATTCAACAGTTTTAGTAGTTTTTACTAGAAGTCTAGTGTATATTACATAATTTAAATAACTGCAAAAAACGGTAAGTGTATACTCCTGCTATTAATATATATCATAATAATTTCAATGTAATTTTAAAAGTGGCTCTGGTGGTTTGAAACGCTGTTGAAAAACATGTGTTTTGGTGGTAAATCCATTACATTGTCAAATGGTTGCATCATAGGGTCGCGCCTTCTACTGTCTCGGTTAGCTGATGCATGAGGAAGGTGTACGACGTTTTAAACCAAGAATGTCTCTTTGCACAATGCCTTTCGTCTCATTTGCATTATGATCCCATAAATACCCCTGGAGTTATAACAACCACCATCCAGCATGTCGTCACCACCACCACCACCACACCCTCACCGTTATATCTTTACCACCACGGCTGCTGCTGCTACTAAAGAATAAAAGCCCTGGACCATTAGCAGTCCACTCCCATCAATGTTTTATTATAAGTTTCTTCAGGGACTTAAACAGCTCAGTGTCTGTAAACAGTCATATGAGGTTGAATTTCGACATCGTTTACATCACGTCTTGATCTTCTTAGGTCTATCAAATTTCATGATGGAATGACGTCATGATAACATGATGACATGTGGCATGATGGCATGATGGTATGATGGCCGTTTGCGGCAAATATCTTCGGGTGGGCGGTGGGTGTTGGAGGTCCAGGGTTATGTATGGAGACGTAGTGAAAAGAGACATTCTCATTACATTAAGAAGGGCTATTCACTGAAACTATCCTCGCTATATCCAGTCTGTCGTGGCCGGTCTGGTCACTGTGAATTTGAAACAATCAGCCACCGCGTCCCGCTCCCATCACTTTTGCTGCTTCTCCAGCTTCGGAAAGTCAAAACAACAGCCAATATCCATGACATTGTAAAAAGCACATTCTCTGCCAACAAAAAACCCGCCGAGCTCCCCGCACGTGCCCTGGGTGGTGCAGCGTCCTGAAGGGATTCGGTTACTGCCGCATGGAGCGGGGTAGGGGTCATCGTAGACGCCCCATGGCACAGCGATAGCGGTGGTGGCGAAGATGAGGAGAGTGAGGTGGTGTTTCATTTTGATGGTTGTGTCTTTTCAGACTAGTATGGTGGTAGTATGATTGTCTTAGGTGTGAAAACTATGGACGTGTGTACCAAGAGTGTTGAGACTTCAAAAACGATGTCTGGGGGAAAACCGGTTCATAAGGTATTGTATTGGAACACAATGTGCCTTTTATATCACGGAAGGCCAAATGGTTCAACACTGCTCGGTGTCGCTTATCGCAGACACCGAGCGTCCTGCCCGAATTCATCCAGACAGATATTAATGACATCAACAACCGGTATTATTTAGCGAGAACCGGGATTTCCGATCACACCACCTGTATTAGCGGCACAAGAGTTGCGGTGGCGATAGTTTATAACTTTGAGAAAACACTATTATCCATCATGTAGATATAATTTTAGTAAAGGCAAGTTACCGCAGCGGCGCCCGTCAGATGCACGGCACACTAGATTCGGTGTATTTTATGGTTGCAACTGCTTGATTCTATTACTTGTGGGTGGTTCTGGCTTCCAACCACAACCTTCTTCTTAATAGACCCCTTTATAAGATTCAGCCTTCGTCACCGTAGTGCTTCAGATCCGCCACTTCCGCGTGTTTTTAGATGAACACCTCCGTCTCGTGTCAGCCTATGCTATGGGGCCAATTTGCAGAGGAGTGATCGCACACCGACAACAACCACAACAACATGCCCTCATTCGATCAAAAGGCCAAACCCTGACATTTGCTTTCATGGGTTCATTTCGTGATAGAATGGTTGATTAACGAGAAAAGTCGTGTTCGAAGAACCACGTGAGGCGGCAATTTTTTTAGTAAGGCCTACGCCGGCCCGAGAAAACAATGCACGTACAAAAGCGGCTAGTGTGCGCGAAAAGAAAACTGGCTCCCGAACTAACCCCTGAATTGGCCCCTGAGATCCAACACCCCAAGTCATTATCGATTTTTTTTATATAAAATTTAGGTAGGTTTTAAAAAAGGCCATAGGAGTTGAAAGCGCAGGCCCCTCTTTACAGCGGAAACAGAGGGCGGCAAAGGGCCCCACTTCCACCAGCTCCGAAGCACCGCCGCCAAGTGGGGCAACTCTAGGGTTAGGGTTTCACAGACTTGATATTTCGAGGTCTTGGATAAATCATTGTAGGGCGATGGATTGTTAACTTGCGCATCGCTTGTGGTTGTGTTACAAAGATTTAACGTTGCAATTGTGGCGTCCAGCGGCGAAGTAGCTCTTGCTCGCTTCCTTCGAGCAGCTTAGATCCGTTCGGCTGGCGGTTAGGTCTTGTCTTAGGGCGTTTGTGTTTAATCTGTGGGGCTAAATTTGGTGCCTTCGTATTGCAGTGGTTACACAAGCTCGGATTCGGCCAGAGGCGGCACTGCGCCATCGGCAATGCTGTCAGCTTAGCGCGTGTTGCAAGGCGAAGGATCTATCCTGACATCGTGTTCATCCTCTAATATGTGTGTTGTCACGTAACATGTCAGCGACTCGCAGAGTGCCGCGAGATGCAGCCGTATAAGATGGATTCCTCGCGACGGGAATCATATAAGAGCACCACAACGCCTCTGGCCTCCAATTTGATCTCATACAATCAGCAGCTTCAACAAAAGCATCACCACCCGACCGGACCTCAAACCCTCTAAAACATTCTTTCCGACCCCTATTCTTTCCAAAATAACACCACCAAAATGCAGTTCACAACCACCCTCCTCGCCGCTCTCACAGCCGCCACCTCCGTCTCGGCCGCCCCTTCCATCCAGGCCCGAGCCGTCTCCACCACCGCCCAAACCCCCGAATGGACCATTACCGCCTTCAAGCGCGCCTGCAACGGTGCCGACACCTCCTGCACCATCTCTTTCGGCATCGACACCCACCTTGCCCCCGTCACGCCGTGCACCTACACTGTGACGGGCGCCCCGGCAAGTCACGCGACCGTCGGCCCCGTCACTTGCGGCGCTTACACCGTCACCTCAAGTTGGAGCGATTTCTTCGGCGCAGATAAGGGATTCACTACCTGGTCTGTGTCAGACTGGGAGAAGAAGCTGATTGCTTATCCGTCTTATTCCGATGCGGATCTTGTAAATGGGGTTCTTGTTAGCCCTGACAGGAGCTTTGCTGTTCAGGCTATCTCTTGGTAAAGTGGGATGATGTTCATCACGAATAGGGGGAAATAGGTGGTTAGAAGTGCGAAGTAGGCGGGCATGTGTGTTATTGGGGGAGGAGAATATTGGGGAAGAATCTGTCCTTACTACCTAGATACAGCTAATAGTAATTCATAATCGCTTAGATGTTACATCCTGCACCTCATATGCCTTGCACCGTTTCTTTTATGAGCTGACTGGACTGCTTACCTATATACCCCCTCAAAACCTTTCACGTCGCCAGCGTCCCTGCACCCGTTACCTCTCTAGGCTCGATTGGCAGCACAGCACCTTTAGCCTACCAAGACTCACTGTCATTCCTACACCTTCACTTCCCCGCTCGGCTTCACGGTCAACAAGCCGAGGCGTTACATTCCTCTGAGTCAATAGGAGGACTTGTCATCTTGACATCGAAGTTCGGCTCATCAGACCTCTAAGTATGCGCTGATGTTTGCAACCATAATACTCGATCAGAGACATACATTCTATGATTGCGCTGGATTATGCATCAATGCCGTTATATGATCTAGGAGGTTGTCTAGAGCTACCTTGCGGGAGCTTTAGGTACATCGTGCTTACGTTGATGAGGTAACAAATGGACACCCAGCTTCCTTAGACTGAGCTCCAGCGAGTTTTCCTACCTGCTAACATTCCTGCAACCGATGCGCTACCAAAGGGAGTAACCGTAACTCACTGGCAACCCCTTCCCACGACGAACAATGTGGTTGTTTGAACAGTGATTATCCACTCCAAGTCGACGTGCGGTATATACGATCTTAGGTTCAAGTCAGTTGACCGTTCCAACTTCCCGCCTTGCTGTTCGCCTGGGGCTGAGCACTGCAATTTGATCCTTTTGCACAACTTCAATTTACCCGCCAGGCGAATGCGAACAGGGCGGCCTGTGATATGCATGGGCAGTTTTGTGCCGCTGGAACCGCGCAGGTCCATGATATTCCAGCCAGTGAAGCCATCTCAAGACGACTCGTATAAACGGGGACTTGTTCGTCCACGCACTTCACCACTTCACTCCATCAGTCAACCAGCTGTCTCATTCTCAACCATCTTCCAAAACAATCCGACGTTCTACACGATCAAATGAAGTTCTTCATCATCACCGCCTTCCTCGCCGCCTGCGCCATTGCGGCACCCACCAGCACCAACGCCGAGCTGGCCCTCGCCAAGCGCGCCCCGATCTGCAGCGACTTTGCCGGCTTCGCCGACAACTCGACCGCTTCGTCTCCTCTGGTTGCAGACTGCCTCCGGATCCTCAACCAACGTCCTCGGTGGGACGTCTTCACCTACGACGTCTCTGCCGACCCGCGCTGGAGAAACCTGTGGTCGTACAAGGACTGCATGTTTGGCGTGCGCGCCAAGACAGTTGATACCAAGTTCAACACCGATGACGAGGCCCATCTTGCGGCGGCGGCGCTTCAGGGGAAGGCTCCGACTGATCGTATCGAGGGGTCGGGTGTGGTGACGTGTGGCGAGGGAGAGGTCGAGTGGGCTTTTTACATGACGCGTGATTCGGAGTGGCTTTAGAGAAGGATGTTGGAGGGAGTGGGAGAGGGCACCATGAGACAGATTTCGAACTGCCGACGGTGAAAGAAGGGAAATAGTAATATTTTCAGATTATGTCATTTTGGCATGGAGCAGAGAACATAAAATCGACCTTCCCTGCCCCTACAGCACCCCCAACTTGACAAACGCGGTCTTCGGCTTCCGGAATACCTCTTCTTCGGCTTCCAACCCGGCCATCTCGGCAGGCAGCGGAATGAACTCAAAGTTAAGCATCAGCGTCGTGACAATAATCCGCAACTCCAGCATCGCCAACCGCTTCCCAAAACAGCCCCTGAAGCCACCACCAAAAGTCAAATTGGGGAGCGCGTATGCATCGAACACTTCCTTTCCAGTTATCGCGTCGTGAGTCAACCATCGCCGCGGTTCAAAAAGGTCCAAGTCTCTCCCACTGGGGCCCTCAATCCCGCCACGTGGTCGTTTTGTCTGGGCGGCTCGGCATGTCTCGCTGCGCTGAGATTCTTCAATCTCAAACGGTTGTCTGTCGATGCGCAAGTTCAAGATAACGTTTGTTCCCTTTGGAATATGACGGCCCAGAACTTGCGTGTCGACAAGCGCACGCCGCGTGGTGATGGCCGCCGTTGCAGAGCATCGGGCCGTCTCTTCGATCGTGGCGTCCAGGAGAGGGATGTCGACCTCCAAGATCTCTGACGAGGTCGGGAATTTCGTCCCTTCGAAGGCCGCAAGGACAGCTTGTCGCAGGTTGGCTTGCGCACGCGGATGCAATCCCATAAACTTGACGAACCACGCGAGCGTCGACGCCGTTGAGTCGTGCCTAGCCAGCAGCATCAGCCACAGCTCATCGAGCATGGCCGGGTTGCGCGTCGGATCCGGCGCCGGCTTGCCCTCCTTCTTCGCCGTCATGATCTCCCTCCGGAGCACAAAGTCCATCGCGCACGTATCATGCTCCTCTCCATCCCCGGCAGAACTCTCACCCGCGTCTGAAAGGCGATGAAACCTCTCACACGCCGCCCTCATGATCTTCCCCACCTCCTCCGTCCCGACACTTCTAAACCGCCTATACGACGGCTTGAACGACATCAAAAAGAAGGTCAGCGCCGGCCACAGCGATCCTACACCGGCATTCACAATCGCGCTCCCCTCCTCCACCGCGAACCTCACCAACTCCACCAGCTTCGCCGCCTCTCCATCCGTCTCCCCCTCCCCTCTCACCTTCGCAATCTCATGCCTTAACACCCCGATCTTCTTCCCCAGCACCGCCACCCATATCGCATCCAGTGCCGTCGAGTAAAAGTCATTCAACACCTCAAATGCCCCCTCTCCATCTTCAAGTTTCTCCATCCTCGCCTTCCACAGCTCCACCAGCTCCACTCCTGCCGTCTGCAAATTCGGCGCGACCACTCTTCTCAAAAAATCCGGATGCATGATATCGCTCCACAGCCTCTTCTGCGCCTTCAGCTTCGGCGTCGTCACCTGCGCGAGCGTCGCAGCCGGCAGTATCTGCTGGAACAGATGCACGGTGAGGTACGACCTGTCGAACTCGCGGTTTCGTCGGAGTAAAATGTCCTCGACCTCGCGCGGATCGTCGAGGACGAGGGTGGGCGTGGTACCCGGGAGGGAGGTCAGCAGGAACTGGACGATGGGCGAGCCGAGCTGGCGACATAGGGCGAAGAGGGCGGCGGAGGGTTCGCGGGTAAGCCGGCCGGTGGATTTGATAGTGGGACCGTCGCCGAAGGGGCGGGAGGTGGAGGTGGGGTCGTAAGGGATGCCGTCGGGGAGGGGGACGGGGATGAGGCGGAGGTAGAGCCAGGTGGTGAATGCGATGGCGAGGGAGGAGATGACGAGGATGGTGGATGTGGTCGCCATGGTGTGGGTTTGGCGGTGCGCAGCACCGTGGTGGTGTCGTAGGTTGGGATGCAGTGAAGATGCGTAGGAGAGGGGAAGAAAAAGGATGTCAACATTCAGATACAGTGTTCTTTTTTTCCCGCGGATCCCGGAATGTGAGTGCTTTAATCCCGCGGGGGCCCGCTCTTGAACCCTGCGGCTGACACCGATCCAGGCACTGTGATTCATCCAGGAATCCGACAGCGGTGCATCGCTTCGCCTTGGCATGTGCAGTGTGAAATTTCGAGTTTCGTCTAATCAGCGCGTTGGGAATACGACCGGGTTGGGGTCCCTTGAACTGCGCGGAACAATGTTTCTGCCAATAGTCGCCGCTAGCTTGAGAATCGCCTTTGCCGCATTTGCTTCAGGTCTTATCGTACCGATCCGAAGCCTATTTCCATGTTAGGAGTGCTTTGCCCTTTGTATGCGATCGAAGTATGATTATGCCGTTGGGTTTCTTGGTGCGTGGACTTGATAAGCCCCCGGACCAGGCCTTCGTACCGAGAACTTCAAAGAAAACAAGCAAATGACCATGGAGGGATCTGAAGTACAGCTAGGCTGGTGCTGAAGTTTTGGTGGTTTTTTCTAACCCATGTTAAGTTGTCATGGCAGAACAGTAAATGTCTTTGCCAGTGTTCTGAGGCTCACGATCAAAACTAGGAAGGAGTGACCACCTCGGAGACCTAGGCCTTCTTTGGTACTAACGGAAACCGCGGCGATTTTGGACCCCCGGCCAAAACCCTTTGGTTTCTTTGTGGACCATCTGCATGGGTCCGTCAAACATTAACCCGCCCCATGGTGTGCATCTCCGGTCAACAACCACCAGCGCCAGAAACGCAGCATAATGTCTTCCGAAGCAACCTCCCTTCTCCAAACAACGGGTGCAGCAAAACCTTACTCTGAATTACCACCACTTCCACCCATCCAGCAACAACTGCCCCATGAAAATCGCCATTACCCCAACCAGGGAGCCCGGTACTCCCACCTTCACAGGCCCCGGCGCAAACAACCATGCAGATACTCCCTCCACCTCGTCATCCCAGAAAATGGATGCAGGCATCAGAATGAGGTTCATCCGCGGCGTTATAGGCGCGTTCCGTTCCTCCTTGGAGAGTTGCTGAATCAGAACTGACACTAGTTACTCGCTTGATAGTGTTCTCAGTCAAGTGAAATGTGACCAGATCAGTCAGGTCTTACCAGAGGAATCCGAGTACCGCCAGTCGCCACAAACTTCTTGTTCGTGACTGCGAGGGCGCCCCCGGCAAAGTCATTACCCGAGTCAGTTTCTTCAGAAGCCCATCCTTATAGGCATGATGTTATTTCGAGTGCAACTGTCCAGACACTATGGTCTAACTACCGTGAGCACGCCAGCCAGAGCATTATGACAATGCGGTACGTCGATACAATATGAAAGAGGAATACAGATAATTAAACCCCGAAAACGCTCCAGCAACGTTAAATAAGACGACGATCTACAATGGGAGCCAAAAAGTGTCGGACCCCCTTGCGCCCCAACTATTCCATTTTTGGACACCCCGCTAAGCCAACACCCCTCTTCCATTCTTCAATTTCCAGACCGCTTTTTTATCCTTTTAACAACTTTTTTTTGCTTATTGCTTCTATGATCAGTTATGGCTTGAAAGGAGCTTTCTGATGTTCAGAGGGCCTTTATCTACGGCCTATATATTACAGGTCTTTCAAAAAAGTCAATTTCAACGCAGATTAGAACCCCACCTACAACCGTAACATAAACTATCTAACTAATCGAGCGGAACATCTGTAATGGAGTTAAAAACCCATATAAATCTGCACTACAGGCAGGGTGACCATATAAGCTTAACGATAAAGCTAAACGATAACTTATCCGTAAAGTAACAGCTGAGAGAAAAGCTACACTTACAGAGCTTATAACGCCTTTAAAATCCGGTAAGTCCCTAAATCGCAAAACAGTACAAGCCATCCTAAAAGCAGTTAATAAATCCCGTCACTACACCTGTAGGAAGCTGTAAATCTTAAATGTTAATAAGAGAAAATGTCTAATCTTCTAACAGAGGAATAAATATATACTTTAAGTCTTAGTTTACTAGTTTAACAAGGCCTACTTTAAAGTAGGTAAGGATAGTTATTCCATTTACGTAACGCGCTCCTTTAAGGAAGAATTCCTCCTAAAGTGTTTATAACTAACATTTAAAAGTGGAAGAACTAAAGTTAGTATTTAAGGTTATTTCTATAAGCTACATTATAGGCTTATAGTTATATTACTATAAAGAACACGACTTAACAGGCAGGAATACACAGATTAGATCTTTTATCCTTATTTTCTACCTTTTTATAATAAGATAAAGGCTATATACGGCTATAGCGTAATACTTTAAAAGGATAGGGTATCTTATTATTATAGTGGTTTGTTAGGTTGGTTAAAAAGGTAGTAGAGATCAGGGTATTAGAATGGCTACCACAATCTCCAGATCTAAACCCAATTGAGAATATCTGGCATTATATAAAGGTTCGGATCGGTGCTAAAAGGCACAGGATTAAAAACGTTCAATAAATGGTAGAAGTAATAAGGGAGGCCTGGGAACAAATCCCAGTCGAGGTGTTTGTAAAACTAGCTAACTCTATACCTAAACGAATGGACCTACTCAGGTAGCCGAAGGGTGGCCCTATTAAATATTGATAGATCTATGCCTGTTTTTAATTTGAAGTTGTTTGGTTGTGTTTTCGTGGAGTTACGCGTTTTCAAAGTTGGTGGGGTGGTGCTAGCGGGGGGTCCGAGACTTTTTGGCCCCCATTGTACATAGTCCTAATATTAGTAGAGACGACGCGGAATGGCTCGGCCTAATGGTTCGGGGAAGGTGGGGCTTTACCTTGACGGATCGATCGGACCATGCGACGCTCCCTAAGTTGTCAAACAATGATATGACAATACCAGCAGGCCTTGGAATAAAGTACTATAGTACTAGTAGTACTAGTTGTTAGAATGTATCACTCTTACAGGCCTAACAGGCCTGTTAGGCTCTGGAATATAGTGGCTTGTACGCTATAGTTCGTCACTGGGAATACTGAACAGCCTTGTAATACAGGGCTGTAAACAACTATTTTAGTGGGCTTTTCAGGCTTCACAAGGCTGATTACAGTTATAGGTGCAGTTATATTATTTCTACCACCTGTATACTCTCCGAGCTGCAGTCAGAGCCCCGCACGCCAGTCGGAGCTCATTCGGTGCCCAGTGAATTCCGCACAACTATTTAATATGGAAAATTTTATAAATCGACTACCTAGTATGACGTGGCCTGTCTCCGAGTTGCGAGGAGGCGGGATACAGGCGGAAAAACGTCAATCCGCCCCAGGGGGTTGAGTCCCACCCGTCGTCTCACCCCCACGAGTGACCATGCAGAAAGTAGTCATAGTCATGGCTTTGACCCGACCAACGCGAGGTGTTCCTCCCTGTAGTCCAGCCGCCCGTGAGGCCCGCCAGTCCTCCATAGGACCGGATGTGCACAGGGGCAGCTGTGACGTGTTAATCTGCAGCCATCAGAATACTGAGTATAGAGAAGGGAAAGCATAGTACCTATGGTGGCGAAGGGACCGGCTGTCATTGGACTTCCAACATCTTGACACCCCCTTTTCGTCCCCGCCCACAGAGCGTAGCAGGGGCGGAGACAACTCGGCCCTTGCGAAACAGGTGGCTCGCTCTAGATGGCCGCCCGCCGGATATTGAGCATTCGGAGCCAGTCGGCGGTGCCGTCTTCCGGTGCGCTCTCGCCTTGGTCTTGGTGGTGG
>Ga0247758_1001283_pt1 | contig 19348 bp, 5 predicted proteins | sample UWRJL156409C4_FD_180950 | JGI IMG/M metagenome (GOLD analysis project Ga0247758, IMG submission 180950) | Plant litter microbial communities from Arlington Agricultural Research Station in Wisconsin, United States - UWRJ-L156-409C-4 | ecosystem: Environmental > Terrestrial > Plant litter >...
TTAAAAAGTGCAAGTTTTTCATTTTTTCACTTAAAACGCCCCACTTTAGAACCCTACCTAAGCAATAACCTAAAACAGCAATGACTCCACCTAAGCAATAACTCAAAGCAGTTTAACTTACGCATATACCAGGACCCTATATATACTCCACTTAAGCAATAACCTAAAACAGACAGATTCTCCACCTAAGTAATAACCAAACGCAGCCTAGTGCATACACGTTCCACCAGCCCACTAGCTACTACCACTACTACAGTGCACTGGCTAACAGCTACAGACTCCCCACTTAAGCAATAACTAAACGAAGCCTAGTGCATACACGTTCTATTAGCCCACTAGCTACCACCACTGCCACAGTGCACTAGCTAAAAGCTACAGACTCCCCACTTAAGCAAAAACCAAATGCAGCCCAGTGTATGCACGTTCTACTAGCCCACTAGCTACCACTACTGCTACAGTGCACTGGCCAAAAGCTACAGACTCCCCACCTAAGCAAAAACCAAATGCAGTTTAGTGTATGCACGTTCTACCAGCCCACTAGCCATTACCACTGCTACAGTGCACTGGTTAACAGCTACAGATTCCCCACCTACATAAAAACCAAATACACCTTTAGGTATGCATATTCTAACCCCACTATAACTAATACTAACATATATAATTACTATTAATATTAGTATATAACTACTATAGTATACTACTTTTATAAAACATTATTACTACTACTAATAACTATAATTATTATTATAATATATATAGAACTACCTTTTACAGTTTAATACTTTAAAAGGTAAGGGTTAATAAACTACAGCACTTTAAACTAGCTAGTTTACTATAAGGTATTTAAAGGAAAAAGAGTCTTTGAATATAAGTTAAACTAGTATATTAGTTAAACAAAAGGTAAGTGCAGATTTTAAGATTCCTAACGTTTCATATAAAGCAGATATTAATCTTAAAAGGTCTTCTTCTCTAGCTAAGTTATAAATAACTTAAGAGCTGCAGAGGCAGTTAATATAGATTACGGAACATTAAGATTTAACTTATTAAGACTTTTAATAAAAGATAGGATTATTTTAATGATAATATATATAAGGATTATAATAGGATAGCTAATTTATATATATAAGAAGGTGTCTTCCTAATATAGGAAGGTTAGACGACCTTACAGGCTATTACTTAAGCCAGTACTGCCTGATAAAACCCCTGTAGAAAGAATAGTATAAGGAGGTAGTACACACAATACTGCGCATTAAGCTAGGGGTGTAAAGACCTAAAGCCCTTATAACTAATTAGTTATTACTTAGTCTTAGTAAACCTATTTACTTACTAAGCATCTACAGGGTCACTGAGTAGGAGGTACTTAGTAGCAGGGTGCTTAGTCCCTCGCTAAGCAGAACCTTACTAAGTAAGGTACGGAGTACCTTTTAGTTAGCTAGTATAGATAGATATCATTATGCTTAGGATGGCCGTAAGGGACTCTTAGTTCCTCTCGCTAGTATTTAATTGTTCATTTATATCTTACTGTTTAGACTTACCTTTATTTATTATAATAATAACGACTTATAGTGATATTAAACCCCTATCTAAGAGTGTTAGCTTAATAAGCTGTCTTCAGAATACCCACTTAGTCTTTAACGTCCTGCTATATGTTCTGTCTTAACCTGTACTAGTCCTCTCGAGGCCTGTGATAAGTGTAGGTTGTAATAAAAGGTTATTTCTTAATATAATAAGGCCTTTTTATAATGTAAGAAGGCCTTTTCTTAACGGAAAAAGGTCTTTTCATAATGCAAGAAGGCCTTTTCCTAACGGAAAAAGGTCTTTTTATAGTGCAAGAAGGCCTTTTCCCAACGGAAAAAGGCCTTTTCATAATGCAAGAAGACCTTTTCCTAACGGAAAAAGGTCTTTTCACAATATAAGAAGGCGTAATATTGCCTGTTAGAAAGGACCTTTAAAAGGTAACCTTATAATAGCCCTTATGCTGCTTCTAATATACTAAGCCTTAAATACCTTAAGTTACTAGGTAGCGTATTATCTAAGTTCAATACTTTAATACCCTTTAATACGTATATTATCATATCTCTTAAATTTATTTATTTTAAGTCAGATACTTTTACAATATAATCTGGAAGTCTAGTAGGTTTATTTAGTAAACGCTATTATATCTTTTAGATTTATTTATTCTAAGTTAGATGCTTTTGCAGTATAATCTGGAAGTCTAGTGGGTCTGTTTAGTAAACGCTATTACATCTCTCAGATTTATTCATTCTAAGTTAGATACTTTTACAGCATAATCTGGAAGTCTAGTAGGTTTAAGTCTGTTTAATGTATACTATCGTATCTCTTAGATTTATTCATTCTAAGTTAAATGCTTTTACAGCATAATCTGGAAATCTAGTAGGTCTGTTTAGTAAACGTTATTATATCTCTTAGATTTATTTATTTTAAGTTAGATGCTTTTGCAGTATGATCTGGAAGTCCAGTAAGTCTAGGTCTGTTTAATGCACGCTATTGTATCTCTTAGATTTATTTATTCTAAGTCAGATGCTTTTGCAGTATGATCTGGAAGTCTAGTAGGTCTATTTAATATACGCCATCATATCTCTTAGATTTATTCATTCTAAGTCAGATGCTTTTACAGCATAATCTGGAAGTCTAATAGGTCTGTTTAATACACGTTATTATATTTCTTAAATTTATTCATTTTAAGTTAGATACTTTTACAGTATAATCTGGAAGTCCAGTAGGTCTAGGTCTGTTTAATACACGTTATCGTATCTCTTAGATTCATTTATTCTAAGTTAGATACTTTTATAACATGATCTGGAAGTCTAATAGGTCTGTTTAGTATACGTTAAATCCTCTTACTTTAATCCCTAGGAACGCTAAAGGCTTAGCCTTATCAGGGCCTTTATACGTCACCTAGTAGACGTATCGGGGTTATTTCTTATTACTATATGTTTAGATTGGAATTCCTATATTAAGTAGCTGCTAGCCTTTAATAAACGTGCCTTAGATATCGTAGGTTAAGAACTGATTGGACTTCTTTAGGTAAGATTTACGAAGTTCTTAAAGCTTTTTATTACTGTCTTTTACTTAAACTTTTCTTTTTCTAATAGCTCTTAGGTTTTTAACTATTTAGACCTTATCGTTAAGGTTATTACGCTAGTTTTTATTATACGTGTAAGATCTAGCAAAGACTTACTAACATAGGGTTATGCACGTGACTCTTTAAGCCGCACCTATTAAGACTAAAGAACCCCGCTACCCCTATTAAATACATAGAGAAACTATAATATCCTCTATATAATATATATCTTACTAAAGTAAGTCTTATATTAATAGAGAGGTAAGAGTATAAGGATTCTAATAATATAAACTGTTTTATAGGTAGGTAATTATCTGTAGTGTAATAGGTAGTTAAACCTTAAGTTTACTTAAATTATTACTATATTTACAATTCTTTAATAACTGCACTTTAACGATTAAGCTAAAGGTTGTATATTTTATATAGAAGAATACCTTAGTCCTCTTTAATCGCTTTATTTAATTTTTTAAGAGATCTGAAAAAAGGTAGTAGTATGGTTTATAATGGAGGGAAAAAGTATATATTTTATTATATAAATTATAGAGGTTTAATATATAAATTAGCTCCTCCTCTTATCTGTATTTAAATATCTCTAAAACTAGTACATATTATAGATAATGTATAAAGAAGCTTTAATTAGAATTTAGATACATTTATATAGGAATTGTAAAAATGTTACGTTATAGAACTTTACGATGTAAGTAGATATTAGTGTTTAGGGTACCTTTCAGTGTATGCACTAACAGTACTAAGCAAAGCTTTACTAAAGTAATATTATACGTATATTATATATAGAGAGATATAAATAAAGGCTTTACACTATTAGTAAACCAGTTAGTTTACTAAAACGACTGCTTTAACTAGTTTAATAACTACAGCTTATCAGATAGTCTTAAAAAAGGTAATGACGTAATATTATTAATCGTTACAACTACGAAAATACAGACAATAGATACCTTATTATTATCCAGAGCTAATATTAAAGGATCGCCCCAGATCGATTATAAAGGGAAGAAGGTTTTCCAGAAAATACGAAAAACTGCACACTAACAGATTACTGCTGTTAAAGAGTAATATACTAAGCTGCTTTATCAGCAAGTTCATATAACTAATACCTATCGCTACAGCTAACTTAGTAATGTAATATAGTTTGTCCTAAGTTATACGTTACTGAGGAGGAAGCGAGAGTAGTTAGAAGAGAGTAAAACCGATATAATATAGCTAACTAGGTAAGGAGGTAACGTGAAGGTGTTCCTGTAAGACTATTAATTAACTACTGGTAACTAGCCCCCCTATAAATATAAATATAGATAACTAACCTAGCTACTAGCATTGCCGCAGATAGCAGTCTTCCTCTGCTACGCACGCTACTACTAATTCCGCTACTACGTCTAACTACTGTTAACGACTTACTGTAAGGTTACTTTTAGTAACCATTTACTATATTTATTAAGAGAGATAATATTAGCGTAACCAGATTAACAGCACTGATATTAAATCCTGTCCTAACTAGTCGCCCTTATATTAGGTCCCTACCGCTATAGTAACCTATATACAACTAGTTTAGGTTTTCGCTTACAGCGCTTACTATTGATAAAGAGGAGGGAGGGAGAGTAACGTTAGTGTAGTAATAGGTACACTTCTTAAGTAATATACTTACTATATTATAACCTCTTTAACTAGACGTAATAACTAGCACTAACCATTTACTTATAATAACTATTTATTGTAATTGTAATATAAGAAGATACGAACTAGTTAACTTGAAATGTTACTAATAGTAACGATTAATACGAATAAGCTAGTGCTGGGGGGGGTAATTAAAGACCTTCTAGGGAAATATAGGTAGAAGAGATATACCTTCTAGAACTTAAAGAGCTTTTAGACAGTAGTTACTTTAATGACGTCTTCCCTAAGAACGCGTTATAAAACCTCTCCTAATAGGTTATAAAGCGTGAGACTGTAAAGGCAGAACTTATAGCGATATTACACGATTAGCTGTCGTTAAGTCCTGCTATGTAGCTGCTGGTTAGGGTTGGGGATAATGAGGACTTAAGGTACTAGAAAAATAAAGAAGTTCTTAGTGGTAAGAAAACCCTTAAACTAACTAGTAAAAAGGTATTGTTAAAGGCGGTAATAATCGGCTCCTATAATATCTGTTTAATGATAATAGGAAGCCGTAACAGCTTATAATTTAGCAACCTATTATAACAGTAACACTTATTAGTATTACAGTTATTAACCCTCTTACCGACAGTAGCTAATATGTAAGATAACCGTAACTAAACGGAAGAAAGCGATAGCTTATCGCAACATTTATAACCTACCTTACCAGCTGCTAGTAACTAATATACAGGTAGGCTGTTATTATCTACCTTATAATAGTCTTACCCTGCTTAATATATATCGGCTAGCACTTTTAATATCCGTAATATAATGGTAGGGGTAAGCACTAGGCTGCCTTACTCTTAACTTAACTTACCTACTCCCATCACTACTTAGTAACGCTAACTCCTATCTTTACTATAGCCTCCCCCTTTACTGCTAGATAATCTTACATTACAAAGCAGTAATAAAGGTAAAGTTAAGAGCATTAGCTAAGCTAGTGGAGGCAGTGGAAGTGGCAGCTTATTAAGGGATAATAGAAGTAGCAGTAGGCTATTATTATTTAAAGGTGATAAGGGTACACTATCTAGCTAAGACTGCAGGGGGGCATTAGAAGCCTGAAGCAACGCCTTAGGGTCTCTATCACTTCTATATCCCTCTACACTGCGAAGCAGTAGCGGTTACAGGGTTAGGAGCATTAGCTAGGCCAGGAGTAGTAATAGGCTATTACCATTTAGCGGTAAGGGTACGCTATCCAGCCAGGGTAGCAAACAGTTATCACAAGTTTAAAGCAGCGCAGTAAGGTTAATATTAGACTGTTAAGAACTGCTCTTACATAGTAACCAGGGCGAAAAGGCAGAGGCTAACGTTAAGGACGTAACCTACAGCAGCCCACTAAGATCACCTTACGCTTAGCTAACTTACAGGAGGCCGCTCTACATATTCTTAGCACAGCAGTTATAACAGCTCTCTACCTATACTGCTAAAGCATATAAAGCAGCTACTAACCCCCTCTCCCTTAAGCATATAACACTTTATTAAAGCAAAGGAGTCTTACTAGATTATAGCTTGCTAGCAGACGTAACTAACAGGTTATAGTAATAACTAAGACTATCACCTACAGCTTAGGGGCAGCCCTAGCAGGATGATTAGGACCTTACTGTAATGTTTATAGCAGTAGAAGGGGGCTTAATACTAAACGTACTTAATAGTAGACGATTAAGCCTTACTAAATACCCTCCTAATCTTAACTGCTATATTACTTTTAAAGGCTACAATAGCTGGAAGGATAAGGATATACTAATATACCTCTGTATAGCAGTACATTACAGCACTATAACTATTACTACCCTCCTATTACTTATATCTTACAATATTAACAGTATATATACGTTTAGGACATCACTTACTGCTATCTGCTAGGGGATCTGCTGGTACCCAGACAGGTATAATAATAAGAATATTATTACTAACGTTTATCTTAATATCCCTATCTTAATAATACTAGACTTACTGTTAGAGGAATAGGTCCCTATACCGTTATATTATATCCTACATTACAGCCTTAGGTAAGTAATAAGCTGGGATGTAATAAGTATGTATATATTCTTTCCTAGGCTATATAAGCACCTTACTAATAAGAGGCTGTAAGCTAACACTATCGCTAACGATCTAGCCCGTAAGCTTATACTAATACTGTTATTAGGTAAACAGTATAACTTATAGTTTAACACTATACTAATTCCCGCTATCCTTACAGCTACTTTAATACTTAATAAGAACAGTATAATAGTTTACAATATAAACATTACTTAACATATCCTATAAAGTCGCTAGGCTGCAGTATATCTCACATACGTACTAAAAGAAGTTAGGATAGCCCGCTCCCAAGGTACAGCTACTGGAGAGGGCAGTAGTAATAGTAAAGATTATAATATACCTTAAAGTATAGGGAGGATATAATATGTAAAGCTTACGTTAGGAGGGTAACACCTTAAGGCGCTAACTAATAGTATTTAAGTAAATATTGAAAGTAACCTTAAATATCTTTCCTACTTTAAAGACTTTATTATCTACATTATTTATAAGAACATTAAGCTCCAGTTTATATTATCAGTTAATTATAAAGCAGCAGTAGTAAGTAAAGAGTTTAAACTTACAGCTAATCGGTTCTTAAAACACTAGGAGACTTACTTTAACTCCCGCTTCTTAAATAACGATAAGACGTTCGTTAATTTAAGGAAGCAGACTATTATTATACTAACTGCTTTACTATATAACGTAATAGATAAGGTAGTAGAGATGTACTTATACTGTACTTATTACTTAAAGGCAATCCTTAAATCTTAAGAGAAGTAGATTAAAGAGTAAGTTACATAAGACTTAAAAGACAGTAACTATAAGAACAGTAGTGGCCTAGGTAGTGAAGAGAAGGGTATACTCCTGGATAAAGAAGGTGAAGTTACTAGTCCTTGCTGTTATAAGGCCTTTACGTCTTTACTTAGGTCCTTTAAAGAGGGAGCTAATGGGGCTATTAACTAAGTAGCAGTTAAGGTGGAGTAAATGATAATTTAAGGTAATATACAGTTTAATAATAATAGAGGTAAAGGTAAGCAGGGGCAGTAGAAGCACTTAAGGAGACATTAAGGCGGTAGAGATAGTAGGGAAGATAAGGGACCTCTTAGCCCCTGTATACTTAAGCCGTTAGTAGCTTTCTACCTATAGGCTATAACTAGGGAGGCTGGCAGTATAACAGTAACCTTAGCACCTAGGGGGGTAGAGATTAGTAGTGGGCTTATCTACTTATAATAGTACAACCTGTCTAAAGCTCTGTTTAACGCGCAGAAAGTTTATACCTTACAGTTACCTACTTATAAGAACCTAGCTATTAACCCCCTTTACGTTAGGTAGCTCTAACAGGCAGGTAAAACTACTGTTATCTATTAAGCCGCCCTTAAGAAAAGTTACTTGCTCTTAAAGGCGCGCGCTGCCCTAAATATATAGGAGTGTTAGGGCTGCTCTTACAGTATGCGAGAGGAGCACTGTATAATAATAACCCTCTTCCGGGAGATATATTAGGTCTAGGATACCCTTAATAACAATAACGCCAGTGCGCCTAATCCTACAGCAGCTAACCGCCCCCTTGCTTAGTTCGCAATCCCTACTATTACTGTGCTTAACTTCCTCTATACCTAGATTAACTGCTACTATTTCCTATTTGAGTATATCCTTAGTTAAATAGGCTTTATGTTCTTACTTACCGATATAGTACTTATAATTATCGCCTTATAATACCTTTACTATTATTATAGTAGTAATAGTATCCATAAGGAGCTGCTGCTTTTTAGGGATAAGTAGACTTAGAGGAAGTAAACATCCTGTAACGAGTTAGAAGAAGATATATTAGCTGGTATTATTATTAGTTGTATTATTACTTTTAGTAAGGGTGTAACTGACTTAGATATACCTTAGTTAATAGAAAGGTATTAGATAGGGCTGGGGATGTATCGTTTAATGGTCCGCTACAGTTTTGGGTAATAGTGGTAAAGTTTATTCTAGTGGCTGTTTTAGCGGTTTACAGGAGTAGTTACCTAGAAGCTCCTTATTAATAACCTATTACTTTATACTAAGTACTATAGGCAGTAGTAAGTGGTTAAGGAGGTTTAGTATATCTAGGTATAGTTACTTTAAACCTAGTTATAGTATTAGGATAAGTAAATTAAGGGTAATAAAGCAGTAGTAGCTATGTGGATAGAGTATCTAATATATCTAATGCTTTACCAGTTCGACTAGGATGTCTGGGACGAGATAACCTGCTAGAACAAGAACTTTAAGAAGCTAGTCCTTACTGTTAATTAGGGTCCTAACCGGAAGCTACTAATATATTGCTAGAGTGCTATATTTGGGAGGTTCTTTAATAAGAACGCGCCCTTGGAGAAGCCTTGCTATCCTTACCTTATTTGTAGTAATAAGGCTAGTATTATTAACCTTTAGGAGCTTATCCGCTTTCTCTTTAAGTAGCAGGACTAAAAGGTACGGAAGGTATAGTTAGTAAAGAATTACTAAATAGTAATATAAAGGATATTTAATATACTTAGTTATTTCCTTAGAGTAGCAGTAGCTGATAAGTGGTTTTAAGACTTTTGCTATATTGTCTTATTTACCCGATAGATCTTACCTTACCTGATAGGAACGTTATTCTTCTCCTTTAGTAAGAGTAATAAGAGGACCTTTAAGTTCAGATAAGTTATATAGTTCCTTTTAGCTATCTTTACATTTCCCCCTTCTTATATAGAGGGTAAGGGTAATTATATAACTGAGTAATTCCTTTCTAGCAGTATATATTACTATAATAATAGAAGATAAGAGCTATATATAGCATTCCTTAGTAATAATCTTTAAAAAATCTTATAGAAGTTATACTGCTCCTTTGGTCCTAATAGCAACAGTATGAGTAGGCTATATTAAGGAGTAGATGATATAGTTATATAGGACAGCAGTGATAAGGATAAGGAGGAGGAGAAGGAGGAGGAAGAGGAGAAGGATGTGTAATAAGCTAGTAAGACTCTTAGCATACTAAAACTGCTAGATGTAACAGCATAGCTACAGGATATTAGAAGCTACACCTGGGTGCTTAGTAAGGCTTGCCTCTAACTCTTACAATACAGTGTATTAACACTAGTGGTTAAGGTTAGTTTCCTGCTTTAAATGTTAACGTATAATATCATTATAAAGTCACTGTCGATAGATAAACTTAATATCTGGTTTAATAAACGTATAGCTCCCCTTATGTAACTAACTGTATTAGTAGTAACAGTACCTTAGATTTGAGTTAGACATAAGATATAATTAATAAATAAATTATTATTATGAACTGTAAATAATGGTGGTGCTAACGTACCTAATATTCTTATATTTTATCTTCGATATCGCCTGAAGTTTCTCTTTATTATAATAGCCTTCCTTACTATAATAAAGACTGATAATAATAGCTTAACTTAACAGTATTATAAAGTATTATTATAAAGGAACCTTTATCTTTCACACGTTATAAATAATGGTATAAATATAGAGTGGAACACTCGGTAATTAAGTTTATAAACTAACAATTAACCGCTTTATTATATTAATTATCGCATTTCTTACTAAACTTAGGTAATGGTAGACCCCTCTAAGTTGATTTGCTGGATATGGTAACCTTAAGACATGTCCACTTTTCTAGTCTGAATTGAGCTAGGGGATGTGATAGGCTAACACCAGACCCGTAATACCGCCCACTACGTTAAGCAACACCACTTGGCTATGATAATCTAAGCGAATTACACTGCTGGAATTAAATAAGTGAACGTACTGAATCTCCACTAAAAGTATAGTATTGCAGATCTCACTGTGGGCAAAGGCTAACCTGTCGCATTGCAGTACTTGGCTGTTCCGTGAGGCGAAGCAGATGGTATTACCAGTTAATATTAGACTTAGGATACTACATCGCCTGTAGCGAAATATGTGAAACACTATTTAAACTATTATAACCGATTAAGTTACTGCGTTGGAACTGAATAAACTGATATACTGAACCTCTATTAAATATATGATATTATAGACCTTTTAGCCTGTAGTGATGTAAGTGTCGATTATGTTAGTAACTGAATAAACTAGAGTATTAGATCCCTACTAAACGCGTGGTATAGCAAACCCTACTGAAAGGCGAGAATCTGCTTTAGAGGTATATTAGTTTTTAGAGGTAACGATTAGATTAGTTAGTCTACTTACAGGTGCGAACTTTAGGCTGTGATTAAACCAGTTAGTCTATAGGTGTAAACTTTACTAACTCTAAGGGTATAAATAGTACCTTACCCCTACCTTATGTGACTATTACACTTACCCCCTTAAAAAAAAACTATAAACTTCCAGAGAATAGACTAACGACCTTTATTAGTATACCGATTTCCGTAGACCAACTGGTTTAATCTCTGCCCCTAACTTATTTCAATTAGCCTGGTTTACTAAAGCTTAGTTGTTAATTGACTAGACTTTAACTTTACTAATCGTAACACTGCACCTTGCTAATTATAACCCTGCACCTCAATTTGCATCACCCCTACCGACCGTAACTATGCCTTTAAAGGCCGTTAGAGTTAAAGCTAAGGGTAAAGGTAAGGTGACTGTTAGTATAAATGCTGCTGATATAAAGGCTTAGAAATTAGCTAAACAGACGTTTATTAGCACGAATGTTAACCTTAAAGGAAGTAAGAAGACAGTATTCTTTTCAGTCTCGAAAGATATCACTATAATGCAGTAGGGGTTTAAGCTAGTAATCTAGAGATATAATATGAATAACATGCGGAATTACCCTTTGTATAAGGTAGTAGAGGCTAGCAGAGAGAAAGGCTTTATCTATAAGTTAATAATTATGCTCTACGTTAGATTTTATAATATCTTAGCTTTCGTGTTATACCACACGAAGGTATTTGTATAGTATGTAAACGTTATATATAAGATAGTCGAGTATAAGTCTGAGTTTATCTCCTTAAACTTCTTAAAGGAGTACCTTAAGATCTAAGATAAGATGCTCCCTAGTTAGACATTTACGTATATACTGGATGTTAACAGCTTTAGAAATGACGGAAACTTTACTGTTATATTAGGGTATAAGGATAAAGCTAACTTAGCTAAATACTTAGACTTTAAAGGTAAGTTACATATTAAACTAGTTAGTATATTATTACTAATATACTAACTAGTTTAATATTTACTACTCCCTAATATACTAACTGGTTTAATATTCACTACTCTTTAATAAACTAACTAGTTTAATATTTACTACTCTTTAATAAACTAATTAGTTTAATACCTAATGACAATTGCTAACTATATATCTTCTAATTACAGACTACCTTAGCTTCTAATATTTTTTAAAATATAGCAATATGATATTTAAGAACGGTAATCTCTGCGATAACCCTTTAGGTAAAGAATTGTTTCCTAATAACCCGTATATTGGAAAGGTGTGGATAGATATCTACACGAATGTTCTAATTATGTTTAACTATCCTAAGGTCGGCAAAATCTTAAAGGCACTTGCTAAAATGGAAGGGGACATCTTAGTCCTCTTCATCCAGTAAGGCGATATCGGTAACGTTAATATAACTAGCGAAAAAGCTTAGTATTAATACCACATCATAGTAACGAATATCGCTATACTGTATATGTATCTCTGTAACGTGAAGACTTACTATAATTAGAATGCAATACCTCAGTATACTCGCTATCCTAACAGTACTTTAGATATATAGGAAAGTTACGTTACTAATAACTGGTTCTGTACTATATTACATTTACTATACTTTAATAAGCGTTACTTATATACGTTTCAGTTACCTCTAGATAATAAGGGTCTTAAGAAAAGTTCGGTATTTAAGGTTATAAGAATAAGCGTAATATCTATCGGTAAATAGCTTAACGAAAAACAGTATAAGTCGAGTAAGGTTAATAAGCAGGGTGTTGTAAACCTGTAACTCCACTCCCTAACGATATGTATACTGGGTAGGTCTATTACGTCCCTGATCGACGAATTCGGATATAAGAGGGTGTTTAGTAACTAGACTAAATGTCTTTACCTAATGATTATTAGGGCCGAAATCTTAACAGTTCGTATAAATAAAAACTAAGGTTAGCACTCTGCAGACAATACTAATATAGAACCTATCAGCATCCCAGTACTGATTTCGTTAGTAAGGAACTTTTAACGTATGGGATTATTCTTAAAACCTATTATTTATAAGCTAGATAAAACCCTTACTACTTAGTTTAATTACTTATTCGGTACTAAGTAAAAAGTCAACTTAATATAATTTATCGCGTCGTAGATAACCATTCTGGAAAATCTTACTAATATCTCTATAAATACTAAGCTGGAATACGATAAAGATAATTATCTAATCGAGCGTTTATAAAGTAAGCGTTTTAAGCTAATGAAGGCTAGACTTAAAGGATCATACAGCATTAAGTCGTTATTATCGCAAGCACATCTGTTTACTAGCGTCGATAATAACTTAACTATCTTAAGTATAATATTTAATCACTTGGAGCTGGTCACATTAGACAATTTCGAAAAGGTATTCAATAAGAGCATCAAAGACTCCCCACGTTTCGATTATGAGAAGATGAAGAATAAGTATAGTTAGGCTCGGAATTGGGAAATCTGTAAAGGAACGAAATATCTTCTCCCTTATTAGATAATCGGTAAGTTACATATTATACCTGTTAGTGTACTAATATAGTATTTTAACTAGTTTAATACTTAAAGCTGACTATAAAAGATACGTACGTTATGTTTAACCTTTCCAATTCGCTAATCAAGTCCTAGTTCTATATAAATAAAGTTAATATTAGTAAAACCTTTACGATAACTTTAGCAGTACTTATACATTACTATTAACTTATTAGAGAGAAGAAGGCAGGTAAGAAAATTAAAGCTAAACTTACCTTATACTTATACCTTACGCCCTTAGTTATTTAGATATTTAATAAGCTACACTTAAATTTCCCTAAGTTAAAGCTTTACGTTTTCTACCAAAACATTACCTAGATTCCGCAAGATAACCCCCACTATACGCAAACTTAAAGTATACAGCAGATAGACAATAACCTTTATAGTTACGTAAATAATATAGAAAACCCTAAAGTAATATTAGTTATATACATTTTAGTATACACTACTGTAGCCGCTTACTAGATAATTATAACTAAGCACGATATAGACACGTCTAAATACGCTGGATAATAAGTACATAACTAATATGTGGTTTGGAAGATGAGGATCTCTGCTACTCCCACAGGCTTAATAACCCCCAGCCTTAAGGGTTCCGATAATATAAGATCTAGCAGCGAATCTAAGGATAATAGGGGTAATTTGGACATTACAGTTAGCAAGCTTACTAAAGCAGATAATAAAAGTAATATTAATAACGATAGTAATAAAAAGTACGCTAAGCAGTTAAGTAAGCTTAATAAGAAATTTAAGAGTAACTACAGCAAGCACGTCGAAGTAAACAGATATAGATCATTCCTCGACTGATACCTTAAGTAAGTATTAACTGTATATCCTATCCTTACACCTTACTTTACCATAAAGTAAACTAGTTAGTATACGAATTTTAATATTCTAACTAGTTTACTTTCCAATTGCCTTATTATATCTACTAATATGTAACTAGTCTTACTATAATCCCTATATTAGAATATTAGAAGTCTAAGATCTACTAGGTCTGCTGTATCGATACCTATATTACGAAAAGTAAGAAGTTTAAATTCTAACTTATAATATGCAATAAAGCTATTAATCTACGTAACTTTAACTCTTAATGCTAACGTCTTGTGTAGGTTATCCTGAAAGTGTTATAAGGTAGTACGTCTGTAACTCCCGCTTAGAATAAGATTACAGATTAGAAAGGTTTTAGCTTAATAATATAGGCTACCGTAGTAAAGATACTAGATATATTTTAGCTTAATCTAGACTTTTATTATATAAGTGACGAGCTAATATATAAGGAGGGGTTTAATATGCTTATTACTAAATATTATACCGATAAGAACAATACTATTATAGAGTTATGTAATATCTACTAGGAGTATAAATAACATTAGTAGAAGCTAGTTCCTTTTTACTAAGATAATATCCGGGACTTTAATAAGGCAGATATTAACCTTAATATTAAAGATATCTTAAAAGCGAATAATATATTTATTATTAATAGGGGAATAAACACTCCTGTAACCCTGCTAAATAACTTGAAATATTATCTTTAAGACAGATTAGGCCTTCTAGAAATTAACTTAACTCTTATTAAATATAGTAAGGACTATAACACTATTTATAATAACACTGATAAAATTTTAAGTAATATTACGTTTGGGGAGATAGATTAAATTGCTAACAATTATATTGATAGTAATCTTAAGAAAGGTAAAGAGAAGGATCTAGACCAGACTAATACGCTTAATATAGCGTTGCTCCAGGCCGCTATAGTGGAGGCCTAAAGTAAATACGTATATATAATAATAATGTGCAACAATCCCGTCTATCAGCTAACAGAGGAGGAGATTCGAACAATCACCAATCCTAAGACTGTAAAAAAGGCGAAACGTATATCTAAATCCACACTTAGCAGGGCCCTTAACCCGAGGTAACAGATGAAGGTTAACCTTGATAGCTTAAGCTTAACGAAGCTTAATGTTGATTTTGTCTAGTTATTAATGTATAACAGTACAGACGGTAGCATCAGCTACACGTACGTAACATTAAACGAGGATAATAACTATATCCCCTTTAAAGACCGACTTAACTCCCTCTTTTTTATATGCTTTAAGTCGTTAATTAAGTCGTACTGTCTCTAATAAGTAATGGAGATCTGATCTGAACTTAGTTAAGAAAATGTTAAAGTCCTGATTATAATAAATAGCTCTATTATATAACAGTAAGTAAACTGTATCTTAATAAGGTTAGAATTAAACTAGCTGGTATACTGTATAAGTACACTAATAGGTTTAATATCCCCTTAGCCGATTTAGATAAATAGATATATTAATAGCTAAATATAAGGAGGTTACTGCTATATTCACTAAGGTGAACTTTAAAGTCAAGTCCATTCACTTAAGACTCTCGATAAACAAGTGTTAGGCTATTATAAAGTAATGGAATTAGGCCGATACCGCGTTTAATATACTGGTATTAAACTTATCGGTATCTAGCGCTAGACTTAACGTACACTATTAATGTAACTATAGTATTGGAGTAAGGTTTGTATAGAATATAGTAATTATCTAACAGTATATTAGTCGACTGTACTGCATTAAACAGATAAAGCCTGTCTAGTAATATCTCCCCATTATCGTCAGTACTATCAATAAGTAGTTTATAAAGCGTAGACTGTATAAGGTACGTAAACTTAATATTAAACTAGTTAGTATACTTATTAGCTATACTAATTAGTTTACTATTAGCCTGATTTTATACTAATATATATTAATAAGTTAAAGAAATCAGCCTCTAGATGCTAGCAAAAGTTAAAGACCTGGTCCTAAAGTTGTTATTTACATATAAGGTTATTAAACACAGCTTAACTATCCCAGTGAACTGGTTCGGTTAAGCAGTTAAGCTACCCTAATCTATCTGTAACTATTTAAGCAACAGAGCTTTATTTATCGGTAGGATCTACTTATCTATTATCCGCTTTCTAAGCTCTAGCTTACCAGAAGAGGGAAATAAAGGAGAAGACATTAATATTAGTCTCAGAGCGTTTACAGTAAACCTAGCAAAAGTTACCAATATCGAAGACCTTATTAAGAATCAGCTTATCCTTCTGTATATAAGTTTCTTAAGACCTGTTATCGTTAACATATATATCTGGGATAAGCTTAGCAAAGATAAAAACCTTATCGTCTAGGCTAATAATATACGTGTTATGGAATTAGGCTTCGATCTTAATACTATAACGTAAGAGACTGTCTTTAACGCCTTCCCAGAGATTAAGTGTAAAAGGATTTAACTTATGGAGAAGTACAGTCGTCCTCCTATCAGCAAACCCGAGCGTGATCACACCTACTTCACTAACTGCACTAGGCCCCTTGAGCACGTTATCTACAGAGAAGAGGATTTCGAGAAGGATGACGTTAATAAGGAGATGGAAAAGGTAGGAAAGTAGGTAAACAGTACGAAGAAGAGACTTAGATTAAAGACAGTAAAGAAGATACCTACTAAGAGAAAGATAACAGATAATAGTAACCCTCTTCCCTCACAGTACCGCTAAACTACTTAGATTACGATAAGGAACTAAGGAACGGTGTAAGGTAATGATAAGATTTAAATGGGTAAACGTTTTAAGAGTTATTTACCTCCTTATTAAATAACCTATACTTAAGCTACTAGCTTAAGGTAGATTAGCAATAAGGTTTTCTCCTAACTTTAGATTTAGTATTAATACATATAAAATATAATATAACTAGACTTTAAACCGCTTAGTTTAATAAATTACAGTATACTAAGTGGTTTAATGTTAACAACCATGCCAAGTCTCAAAAACTTATAGTAATACAGTAGCCTATTATCGCTACAGATGATAATGAATAATTAACACATCTAGTATACGTAACTTGCCCCGCGTACTTTAATTACTAGAACTAACCTAACCTAATAAGCACCTTGCCAGAGCCGTTATAAGTATAACAGAAATAGTACTTAACCCCAAACATATGTAGTTATTATTCCACTATTACAATATCGCTATTATAGTTCGGGTTACAGGTTGAAAAAGCTCTCCTTTATGCTCTGTTTGTCTCCTTTATACTCTGTTTCCCTATGCACTATTGTTGCTCTGTTTACCTATACACTTACTATTATTATACCACTCATTGTCATTATAGTCACCCACTGTAACACACGTACATTATATATATATTTACTTATTATACAATGCTAGCTTACTAGAGTAATATATAATCACGTTAACCCACTAGTATAGAAGCTCCTATTCCTTAAACATTTACAATGGCGACCTTTGTGATAACTCTTATATTGTGGCATCAGGTAGTGCAGCATATATTGAGTCTTACTAGGAATTAGCTAGCTAGGCAGGTAATATATCTAATCTGCTACACCCAGCTCGACATTATTAAGCTAAATACATTACCAGACGAAACTATTAAGCTACATACCGGAGTTACTCTCTTCTACAGGTATATATTCTATACTGACTGCTGGACATTTTACAGTAGTTCTGTTTCATCCTAGACCTACCTTAACTACTACGATAGTTTAGAGATCATCAGTTATAGTTATTTATCTAAGCCTACAGCATTACCTATCCATATTACTACAGTCGTTCCTACCTTAAAGGAAGTGCTAGATAATATTATCCCGTTAATAAAGCCATTACTAAACTATATCGGAGCCTTTAAATACTGTAAAGCTTACAGAGAAATTACTATTAACTACTTAATAAGATGTCTAGTTCTACTATTTAATAAGCCTAATAGTAAATAAAAGGAAGTCAGTTCTGTGTTTAACACTATTCGTACCAATTCAGGCTATATCCAGGACTTCCAGCAGTTCCTGCATACTTACAGGACTAAGCTACTAGCTAAGCAATCATAGGATTATACAAACTGTCATCCAGAGAAAGATAACTGTTATATATACTTTTATCATTATCGTATACGGAACCCGATCTTGATTAAGCTTTTCAGTAATGGTAAGTCTCGTATACGGGAGATCACTGGAGAGGAAGTGGATAATAATAAATAAGGAAGGGGCTAGGTGTAAAGAGAAGATGTAAAGGAGGAAAAATGAAATTATTTTAAACTTACATAAAGGAAGTGTCGTAGACATCTTACAGACCTACAAGCTGTAGTTACGTAGGCCAGCCAGGCCTCCATAAGAGGACTAAAGCTACGCACCTCTTTGAAGTTAGAGGACCCCCAGAATAATCATCATTATACTATACCTATAACGACCCTACAGGCCGTCATCAGAGCCAGAGCAGCCCGACTAAGTCCCCGCGCAGGAAACAGTGCACACAGTGTTTTAGGCTGGACCAAGAGTGTAAAGACCTAAAGCCCTTACGAATAATCAGGAGTTGCTCAATCTTAACGCCAGCGCTCAGCTACTAAACACTCCTAAGGCTACTGAGCAGAGGGTGCTCAGTGATGGAGTGCTTAGTCCTCAAGTGAGCAAGCAAACAACACTAAGCAAGGTACGAAGCACCTCTTAGATAACTAGTATAGATAGTTATCATTATAACCACAATAGCCGTAAGGGACTTCTAGTTCCTCACACTAGTATTACATTATTCATTTATATCCTACTTTTCAGACTCACCTCTATACATTATAGTAACAGCGACCTATCATAACATTATACCCCCGTCTAAGAGTGCTAATTTAACAAGCTGACTTCAGAACGCCCACTTAGTCTTTAACGTCCTGCTATATGCTCTGTCTTAACCTGACTAGCCATTCAGGTCTGTGCTAGGTGCAGGTTATAATAATACTATGCCCTCTAATTTCCGTAACTGTTACACAGTAAGCTTACTAACGCTAGACTTTAAGTCTGAAAGCTAGTAGGACTTTAGAGTCTGTAAGCCAGTACAGGCCCTCTAGCCT
>Ga0247758_1001284_pt1 | contig 19348 bp, 14 predicted proteins | sample UWRJL156409C4_FD_180950 | JGI IMG/M metagenome (GOLD analysis project Ga0247758, IMG submission 180950) | Plant litter microbial communities from Arlington Agricultural Research Station in Wisconsin, United States - UWRJ-L156-409C-4 | ecosystem: Environmental > Terrestrial > Plant litter >...
TCGAGGCACGGGGATTTAATTCGCCAATCCGTCCAGGTGCCGAGCGCCGGGAAAAGGGGGGGTGGGGGAGGAACGGGTGAGTAGAGTTGCAGTTGAGCATGCAACTGAGCTGCAACCATCCAGAAGGCGTTGCGCCACCAGCTGCCAAATATCTCATGACGGGCAACCCAGCAATCTTGAGCTTCAGCTCTAGTAGACTACTTCGGGCCTGGTGGGAAGGCCCGACTTGGACGTGATCGGGGGACTGGGTCTCCAAAGTAAGTCGCATACGCCGTAACCGGCATGGCCTGGGCGGCTGAACGGAAGCTCGTCGGGAGGCTGCAGCGCAAAATAAGGCAACAAAAAAGCTCCTGCATCTTTCGGTTACTCTGCCAGATACTATGACGTCGTAGGTGGGAAGAATATCATTCACATGAGCTAGTGACATGACCACGCGGGTATCCGTTGTGGCTGCATGGGCCGTTGGCAGGCTGTAACGTCGGCAGATTTCCTTTCTCAACAACAGTTTTTGGAATGGTTAGCAGAGAAAGCCGCCAAAACACATGGTACGAATACGGTGTGGGATTCCAGTGTGAACGAAGGTGTAAAAGGCTGAGTGTATGTTTTGAGGGAGGCGAATCCCCCTGATGGGAAGCGTGGGCCAAGTCTCGCGATCTAAAAGCTCTTCAGAACCAACGCCTTGTTGAAACGAAAAAGAGAACCATCGAAACGGAATTGTCGCGAGACAAAATGCGAGAGGCGGTTTCGTGACCGGAAACCTTCCTTGCTCGACTCTACGACGAAGGAAGCAGGTCTTTGTAGAAAAACGTCTCATCTTTCTTGCCGTTGGGCAGTACCCGACTGTAGGCCGGGATTTTGCCCACCTCAACGTATCCAAGCTTCTTGAAGGCTGTCTCCGCGACGCTACCAGTCTCAGCGTCCACGAGCTATGTCGGTCGTCCCAAACGGTTAGCAAATCTTCTAGGGTATGAGACTGAACGGAGAAAGCGCTCCCGCCTTCCTTTGTACAAGAATTGCGTACCAACAACGTGCGGCCCCTTTTCGCCGCCTCATACTCGAGGGCCGTCACCAGCGCCCTTGCGCCTCCCTGGCGGCGGTGCTTCTGGTTCACCAGCACCGCATCGATGCGCCCCCGGAAAGTTCCTGTTTCGACTCCCGACAGCTTGAACATGGCGAGACCACGGAGGTCGGGCCCCAGTGGCTTCTTCCCGGGTGCCGTCTCGGGGAGGAGCAAGATAATGACACGTGTTCCTTGATTGGCCTCCGAGATCCTCTCTTTCCACCATGGAAGTAGCTTCTCATTCGTCAGGGGCGGTAGGAAGGGTCCGACCATGTGGTCCACCGTGATACACGACGCATGGAGGGCGGCAATGTAGGGAATGAGGTGGCCGTGCTGCTCTTGCGAGAAAACATATGTCATTGGCGTCGCCATCTTTCTATGTGGTGGAAGTCGGGAGCTGGCGATGGGGAGAGGCCTTGAAAAACACGAAGGTTCTCCAAGTTGAGGACGGTGAGGATCAAGTAGCGGATGTTATGGTGGGGGGACGGGGGAACGGGGGTGAGGACGATGAGGAAGAACGGCGACCGTCGTTACTTAAAAGTCGCTCTTGGGCCTGCGGCGGCAACAGTGGTAGCTATGTTCAGATACCGACCGGGTGTGTTTGTCGCATTACCGCATCGACAAGCATGTCCTCGGCGCAAACGGCGAGCGAGACTAGCGCAATGGAAGATGACCTGCGGGGGTTCACAAAACCTGGGACTTAAGGGGTTAGCCAATTGTGTGCATTGTGCCCGCCATACCGGATAAGATAGGTAGGTAGCCAAGTAGCCAAGGTGTGCGCGGTATATGGTGTGTGTGTGTGTGTGTGTGTGTGTCGGGGGGGGTGTGTGTGCGGAACGTGGCGGCGAAGGTTGGGTTGGGGGCGTATTAGAGGATTTGGATTAGATAGTGAAAATGTCTCAACTGGCGGGGAGGTCGAGGCAGCGGTGAGGGTGTGCGCGTGGGTGGTTCATCAGGTGAGGGGATTGGAAACGGGGATGCGGGAAAGGAGAAGATGCAGTGAGGGGGCGCCGGGCAGCGGGTTCCGGCAACCCATCCACCGCCGGCAATGGCACCTACAAATGGGAACTGCTGTGCCCACCGTGAAGAACTAATGTTTGGTCGCGGAGACGATAGGTCGGTCTGGCGGTCGGCCGGGACAGAAGCGCAGTCGGGTCGCGGCCGGGAGGGGCGTGGAGTGGGTTGGGCGAGTCAGCCAGGGATGCGACGAAGGGTCCCGCGAGAAGTGATATGTTATATCTTTTCTGTGGTCAGAAGCTTGCTGTTCTGCTTTGGCGGGCAGAGAGCTCGCCAGCAGGGGCAAGCTCCTGCCGAGATCATTTCTTTCCTCTTTGCAGGCTTGGAAGACACCTCTGTGCCGCAGGGGGTTTAAGGCTGAATTCGTTCTCCCGGTTTTCCAGCTTGCTTCGGCGGCTCGAGCGCCTGCGGCAGTCAAAACCTGAACGCCACAGGAGCTCTTGCTCTCGCAGGACGGTCTAGCGCGGGGGCCCACACCCCTGCACTTCCATCCTCCCTTCCCCGTGGAGACGACATCGACCCCTTGCACTGCATTTTCAACTCGGTGCCTTTCAGGGGGGGACGTCTGCACGAGACACCTGCAACAAAAACCGCGGTTCGAGGCCCTGGACCCTTTCGAGGATCGACAGACCGGTCTCTCCCCCCGTGCTCACCGTCGTCGCGACAGTTGCCCCGGTGAGTCAAGCTTGCATCTCACCTAAACTTGGGGCATGAAAGCGTCTGTGGTACGGATTACGGTGCACCTTCATCAGCCTGGATCACCAGTCCTTCTTCGTCGACGCCGAGACACCCGCCGCGACGCTGTGTAACGCTGCGAGGCGGTACGACCCAGCGCATTCCGCGTCGCCGCGCTCATGATTATCCCATGCTGGTATCCCCGACGCTCCCAGGTGGGATGGGGGTCTACTTGTACTTTGTACGTCAGGCCGGTAATGCCAAGCACGCACCACCTGCGAGGGGCACGAGTTGAGGTCGTTGGAGATGGGCGCCGGGTTTTCTGGAATGTCCGTCATCGGTGCCTCCCGGCCGGATCTGCCCAATGGCGCCATCAGCGGGCCCGGCCCCATCGACGAGCCCCACGAGGGCCCCATCACGGGTTGCAGTCGGTATCGTGATGTCCCTTGCGCAGTCTCTATGCGCGCTGCAAGTCAGATCTTGTCCCGTCTGTCAGCCCTATCTGCGTCTGCCTCGGCACTCTAGGTCCCGCCCTGAAGCTGTGGTAGCCGGTGCGGTGGTGCCTTGGGGCGCCGCTGCTGGCTGGAGCTTTCAGCTGACAGCGTCTCGGTCGGCAGAATACCGCAATCCCTCGACCCAATGACCGATGACTCGCTGTGGAGTTTCCAAGCTCCCAATTGGTCTTTGTCCTGGATCGGACGGCACCACCAGCCGCCCAAGGAGGAGGACTGGATTGATAGTGTATGCATCGGACGGGAACCCTTGTTTCGCTCCCAACTAGGCCTCCAGCTATCTGCTGCCGTCAGCTAAGATGAGGAGGAACTCGACAGATTACGAAGATAGGTGGCTAGGTGCCTAATCAGATGGGTGCCAACTTTTGCGCACCCGGTTTCCCGTGCCAATTCACACTCACCCTCTGACATCCACCGACTGGTGTTTACCACCATCACACGAGCTTCGAGTGTCGTTTCGTGTCTGTTCTTTCACAGATCCGGCGTCCATTCAGAACCACCCGAGCTCCGGCCCAACTACCCCTCCCCGCACCACCCTGTTGCCCCGCAGTTCAGTCAGTTCAACTGAACGGAACAACTCATCCTTGCCCACGCACTCAAACGCTCGTCTGCAGCAATAGCCACCATGGGCCTGGGTACCCTCCTTAAGAAGGTCGGCGAGAAGGTCGGCGGCGGGCTCGACGAGCTGTTCGGCGAGGAGAAACACTCGCATACACATATTGGCCACGGCTGCCATGAGGATGACAGCCATGCCGAGTACAGGGAGAACCGCTACTGCTCCTTTGCGCCGCAGTCTTCCGGTCATGCCAAGTGGTATGTCGACGGCGCCTCCTATTTCTGGGCTGTCTCTATAGCCCTCGAAGGTTCGTCGTTCGTGCGAAGAATATTGCGCATATTGTGTCGAGACGCAAGCTAAGCCCCTTGTTACTGACCCCCGCTGTAGAGGCCCGCGAGTCCATCTACATTTTGGACTGGTGGCTGAGGTATGTTTCCATGGTTTCGGTGGGCTCATGCTTTGCTGGCAACTGACGAGTCCCTCTCGGAAACCCACAGCCCCGAGCTGTATCTGCGACGGCCTCCTGCGCGCAATGCCCAGTATCGTCTCGATACTATGCTCAAAGCCGCCGCCGAACGGGGCGTGATGATCTACGTGATTGTGTACAAGGAGGTTCCCCAAGCGTTGACGCGTAAGTGCATCGTAAATTATCCTGTGGTGTCTAGATACACGGCATGACTAACGGTATTTCAGTGGACTCTGCGGTAAGACGCCCAATGCTTGTTGGGGTGCATATCAGGGGCTAAACTATAATTCCGATAGCACACCAAACACGCACTTGAGGGCCTGCATCAGAATATCAAGGTGTTCAGACACCCTGATCATACCCCTAGAGGAAACGAGATCCTCTCGGGCCTGACGTCGAGTTTCCAGAACCTGAATTTCAAGAGCTGCGACCTCGTCAAGGCCTCACAGGATACCCTCAAGGCCCTTTATGGAGGTTCTGATGATATGGTATTGTTCTGGGCGCATCATGAGAAGCTGTGCCTCGTCGACGGCAAACTCGCGTTCATGGGCGGCTTGGATATGTGTGAGTTCAGCATAAACTCAGGTTATGCTCGCGTGCATTGTTACTAATCGGCGCCATAGGCTTTGGGAGATATGATACCAATAGTATGTTTGCAGCTGCGCTGGCGAGGACGTAAGTTAACAGAACAGGTCACCCGATCGCGGACGCTCATCCGGGCAACATCGACGACATTGTCTTTCCCGGCCAAGACTTCAATAACGCCCGAGTCTACGATTTTGAGGATGTTCAGAAGTGGGAGAACAACAAGCGTGGGCACCATCCGTACTCCCAGCTATGGAAGATAAAACTGATGAAGAGCAGTCGATCGAACCAAGAGCTCGAGAATGGGCTGGTCTGATATCAGCATCAGTCTCTCCGGGCCGATCGTGGACAGCTTGGCGATACACTTTGTGGACCGATGGTATACCACTTCCACTATCCCATCTCGTTGATAATGCTAAGTGATCACAGGAACTACATCTTCGATGACAAGTATACGAACCGTGATGCTGGCAAATATATCCGGCTTCAGAAACCGTCGCATGGCGGACCTCCCGATGGCGAGTATTTCGGAGGCTTACAGCATCACTTCTCCCGCCGCATGCACCGCATGCTCGGAGACGAGGAGCAAAGCGAACATGTGGCACCATTCCAGCCGAGTGACGGTGCGCATATCCAACTGTGTCGGAGGTAATAAAACAACATCTGGTATGACTTATGGCAAGGCGAAGCTAACCCGCTTGAAGCTCATCGAAGTGGTCCTCTGGCCTCAATACGGAGCATTCCATCGCCAATGCCTACATCCAGGTCATTACGAATGCCCGCCACTTCGTATATATTGAGAACCAGTTCTTCATCACGGCTACGTCAGACAAACAAAGGCCTGTTGCCAATAAGATTGGTCGTGCCATTGTGGACCGCATTGTCCGAGCCCATCAAGGCCACGAAGATTTCCAGGTCATAATCCTCATGCCCGCTGTTCCCGCATTCGCGGGAGATTTGAAAGGGGAGGGAGCACTTGGAACTCGTGCCATCATGGAGTTCCAGTACGAGAGCATTAACCGCGGTGGTTACAGCATCATCGAGACGCTGAAGAAGTCGGGCGTCCAGGACCCGCACAGATACATCAACTTTTACAACTTGCGCAACTATGATCGCATCAACACTAGTGCGGTAATGGGCAAAGTTGAGAAGGAGAGCGGTGTTTCATACGAGTCGGCCCGCCGTGACTTCGATAACGAGTATCAGCGTGGGGATCAATATCAGCCCAACGACTCAGCTTATACCGGCGGTGGCCCCGACAGCCAATACCTGCGCTACCAAGAAGCGGCGAGCCACCATTCCGATCAGACCTGGGATACAGTTTCGGCTTGCTACATGGACTCCGGTCCCGATCTGCATAGCGTCCCATGGAACGGGTCGCCCGAGTCGGAGCTCGATGCCTTCGTCTCGGAACAGCTCTACATTCACACCAAGGTTCTGATCGCTGATGACCAGATTGTGATCTGCGGTTCCGCAAACCTAAACGACCGATCGCAGCTCGGTAACCACGACAGCGAGATCGCCGTCGTCATTGAGGATCCCACGCCGGTACGCAGCACGATGGGTGGCCATGTCTATACGGCGTCCGCTTTTGCTACGTCTCTCCGCCGGCAGCTCTATCGTCGCCATCTGGGTTTGCTCCCTGACCAACCATGCGACCGCCCCAACTCCAACTGGACCCCTGTAACTCGAGACCCCAACGAGTACGACTGGGGCTCCCCTGCAGATCTGCTAGTCCGCGACCCCATGGACCCCAAGTTCCGCGAGCTCTGGCTCCAGACAGCGCGTCAGAACACCGAGATCTTCACCCGCGCGTTCCACCCGGTACCCAACGATAAGGTTCGTACCTGGGACGACTACGACGGCTTCTTCAGCAAGCACTTCGTCGTGCCTGGCGAAGCCAAAGAGAAGGCCGATGAGGGCTACAGCCAGGGCAAGGTCGACTACGGGCATGTCGTCCGCGAGGAGTTTCCTGGTGGTATTTCCGAGCTCAAGGACCTGCTTAGCGGTGTACGCGGAAATCTCGTCGAGATGCCATTGCAGTTTTTGATTGACGTTCCCGATATTGCTATCGAGGGTCTTTCTCTCAATACCCTGACCGCGGAGCTCTATACCTAGACAGGGTATCCGAGTATCTAGAGGGCGTGAAGGGGGAATACCCGTGAAAGAAAATAGCGAGAGCGATGTGTTCATCTGCGTGTCACGTTCGGGGAAAGCATGTTTGTGTTTTGCTTAGTGTGTAGCTGGATGTGATTTTGTGTGACGCTGATGCAATTTCTACACTGTTGACTGAATTCAAGATATGCTTGCCCATTGTGCCTTTGCCATGAAGTTTTGTTCCAAAAGAAGGGAGTAAATTGGTTTGCTGTTCAGCTAACTCGGTAGGAGTGTCTCAAATACAACAATACCAGCTATTAAACGGGGCGAGTGTGTTCCTTTGATTCTTAACTATCACATGGCGGCCCGTGACCCCTTCACAGCAATCCCCACAGCCTCTCGTGTCCAACAATATCTGTACACAATGAGACCTCAATACCCATCTTCCCCCAGTTGGGCAGGAACTTGCCGAGTGCCCAAACATGTGGATCACAGTTACAGTTTCTTCCAACCCAAATCCTCGTCTGTGGTGGCACTAGGACAATCCCTCACCAGCCCACATGGCCAACCAACCCCGGTGCCAAAACACATCCACACCATAAGCGGATATCACGATCCATTTCTCCATCTCCTATCACATGGCGTGGTGGCAGAGTGGTCTAATGCGATTGACTCGAAATCAATTCCCTTCGGGGGCGCATGTTCGAATCATGCCCACGTCGATATTTTTGCTCTCCCAGTGCAAACCACTGGGCTAGGTGATCAGTTGCTCTTGGTGAGGCATTGATTTTGCCCCTTTGCTCGGGATGGCTCTTTTTTGGTCGATTGTCGTTGGGGGAGGAGGTGGCTTTGCGACAAGTTCTGCGGCCTGATGAATGCTCCACGGGGCCAAATGATGTAGATCTAGATCAACAACTCGCTCTCAGTTACAATTCCGCCCCTAATCAGGTATGTTTTCTGTCTAATTCCGCTTCCAGGACAGCAGCCCGGTTGTGGAACGATGCATTAAACGACAAGCAAACAACATCGGTAATAGTACAGGCCGCTCTAAATTCCCAACCTCTTTTTCTGTGTACCCATGCAACGACCTATGGGGGGAATGTGCCGCGAGAAAGACAACTAATCGCCACCCCTGGTAGCTGCACGCCAAAACGCCCACCTTCATGTCAACTCTCAACTCTCAACCCTCAAACGACAGATTCCGCTACTCCGAGTCGTCGTCAAGTTCTTCCACCCTGGGGGACAGATAGCTTCGCTGGCGCGGCTCTGTTGCGATCTGGGTGGCCGTAGCGGTCGTAGTTGCTGTCGCGGGGGCGGGTTGGCCAGTAGTAGCTGAAAAGGTCGACTGAGCGGCAGCAGATCCTGCGCCAACAGCCTTGGACTTCTTCTTCTTCTTGGGGTTGGGCTGCAATCTGTTAGCTACTGGTCATAGTGCAAGGGGAAGCAATCGGCTTACGTCATGCCAGGCCCAGACAGGCTTGAAGCTCTCGACAACAGAGACATCCTCCCAAAGGTTAGGGAAGAGCCAGAAACCAGGCTTGAGTACGAAGTAGGTAATGCAGAAGAGGATAACACGGAAGATGGCCATGGCGAAGAAGAGACCGAGGAAGATAAGGAAGCCCCAGCTGAGGTAGTAGACACCCTGGCGCATCTTGAGGGGCCACAGGGGGTAGAGGACGACGGTGAAGATAAGTAGCAGCGCGAGAGCGGCGTAGACCTTCCGCATCAGTTGGCTACCCTCCCAGAGCCATACATAGTACATGTCGTCATCGGCGTCCTGCTGCTGCTCAATGCGCACCGTCCAGAGGCCCTTGACACGCTTGCCCTTCTTCGGCGCATGGTCATGGCCTTCATGCGGGTCGGATTTGGACACACGTAGCGCCAGCATCGACATGGGCAGCAGCTTGAATGTGTTTTCAAGTGTGGCACGGTCTGTGATCTCCGGGAGCGCAGGGTTCTTCTTGCGCGCCTTTTCGTACGCTGGGGACTGGAGAGTTCGCAGGGCCCGTTTGACTATGTTGTTACAAACGGGGGTTAGCCAACATTGCCATTGCTTGAGCTTGGATCGCCGGGCTTTTCCTACCTCTGAACATGTCCTTCCGGTCGCCATTGAGAATGACTGTGCGCGGCTTGAGGTCCTGGGCACGAAGGAACTTGGCGAGAGCCAAGGCAACGGGGTTCGGGGGCCCAGGGACGATGGGTTGTGCTACACCCTGCTGTTGTTGCTGCTGCTGCTGCTGCTGATGTTGATGCTGGTGTTGATGCTCCCCGCCCTCGCCTTGCTGTTGCTGCATCTGCTGCTGCATCCTCATCTGTTGCTCCATCGCTTGCCTCTTGAGTTGCTCGATAAACTGCGGAACTGTCATGCCAGCCCTCTCGGCGTCGATAGCAATCTGGCGCTGCATCGCAGCGATCTGCTCCGGCGAGGGCATCTGCATCTGGCCAGGTCCACCAGGTCCGCCGGCCGGCATCGGTTGGCCCTGCATGGTGGGCGAGTTTGGCGGATTATCTTGGTTCGAGTGATGAAATTGCTATTGCACTCTTCTGTTCGTCTCGATTCCGGCAAACGAGAGGTTGAGTTGCGAAGGACAAGAATTTGGGTTTGGGCTCTTTGTGCGAACACTAGCTCTTTCGCGAAGGCAAGCTGTACTTTACACGTCGCATCAAACCAGCGAGTGGCCCGTGCTTCGCCTTACCGAGCCCCGGCACCCCAGACCAGGCAAGGAAGAACTGCAAGCCACAATCTGGAGCCTAACCGCGATGTGGCCTGGAGTTTTTGATTCTCCGCACCCGTTGACCTCCTGTGGCTGAGGATTGCGGCGCTCTCTAGTAGTGCAGGTCTAGAGAAGGTTCCACAAACCCACAGGGGGCAGCTCACAACTCCCCACTCCACCCAAATCGTTGATCATCAATTTGACCACCCATATTGAATGGCAACGCCCACAGCTTCCGAGCTCTGTGAATGGCTCAAATACGCAAATGCTCAGCTGGCTGAGTTATGACAAAAGAGAATAGGTCATTTTTGAGGTGGGGGACAGCCCGGATGTTCACTCCCAAGTACGAAGGCTTCGACAAACAACAGACACCGGACAAATGCCCGCGCCGAGTTGGATCTCAGCTCTCGTGCCCGTTGCGATGCGCTACTACAGCTTCACTAGAGTGCACTAACGCCGGGTTCGGGAAGTGTGTCTTGTTGCAGCGCCACGAGATGCTAGCGGCGTGTTGACCTGGAGTATTTCAATACCCGCGTCGATGGGCGCTAAAAACACGGTCGGCTCAATGCAGCTCCACGTCTCGTTCGGGATGACGATATCGCCGCACCGCAGCTTCGTTCTTCGCTGCGGCTTCCATCGCGCTCAGCTCGTATGGCTGCGGTGTGGTTTGCCCCTCGCATCCCGCTCCACAAAGCTTGCCCGACCGACGGCGAATGGGCAGGCAACGATAGGATGGGCTCGAAGGGGCAATAAACACATGGGCACCTCCTTTTCCGGACGGGCCCTCACTCGGCTGGCCAATCCGCCGTGGTGGTAGTGTGTCTGATTGCTTCTGGGAGGGACGCCCTACCCGTTTTGTGTCTTGGTCCCTTGCAGACGTGGGTTGACTCGCTCTGTCGGGTTTGCGATCGAAACATGTCACCAGGCAGTCTGGGGGCGGCGAGCGAGAGGGGCAAGGCGACAAGCAAGATTATCACGGACTGCGGCAATCGAGGCTAGATCGCATCCTGCCCTGGTCGCTCGCATCTGTTTGGCCACCAGCGCGCGTGCGGTTGGCCTCGCCCAGTGGCCGCATTGGGGGCTGCCAGGTACCTACCATTTGGAAATTGGGCATCCTGAAAACCGTGGACCCCAGCTTCGCATGTTCTGCATTCGCATCGTGCGTCCCCTGCCCTCTGGCTGTGTTCGCGCATTCAGTTCTGTGCCGGATCCTCAGTTTCAGACCAGCCCGACTAACGATAACGAGAGCGGAATCACAAGCCAAAACCCAGCGCATCCCACCGCAAAACCCGCAAAACCAGGGGATCCAATCTGGACAGCCCACGGGGCACCCCTCACGGGCATTTGTGGCAATGCGATTCCCCCAGAGGGCCGCTGGCCGCTCCCATCCAAGAAAAGACTGAGACATTGACTCGCAGTGCGGCACCCCTTCGCAGCACGCGATTTGTGGGCCGACCAATCTGGTGTGTAGCGCCGCCATCCGATACATCACCGGCCCCCGGTTTTGTAAGCGCCAACTGGTCCACGGCTGGGCCACGCCAGCCTATCAGCGCCGGTTATGCAACCTCACCTCTGGCTCTGCTGCACACCCGTACCCATGGAGTACGTATGGAGCATGGAGCACTCACAGTCAGCCAGCGGCCAACGCTGCGAGCTGCTCAGCCGGCAAAGCCAAATAAAAGATGCCGGCCCTCCTCGGCGGCGCCTTCGGCTGATCATATGCTTTTCTCTTATTCCGGCCTCCCGCCTGCGAACCATGTCTGTTTCCTCGATCCGTTTCCTTTGTCCTCGGGTCGCTGGTCGCTGGGCGTGTGTCTTTTCTTCATCAACGCCGCTAAGCACGGCAGCGGCATGAGGCGAGATCCTCATATTCCTCCACTTATTGCTTCACACGACATCGCTCTTCATACCGATCTTACCTACCAGCTTCACTACCTCCCTAGCAAGCTATGAGGTCGTTAGGCAGCATGCTGTCTGAGACCTATGCATCATGGCTTCTTTCTGTTTCTGCGTGTTGCGGTCGTGACGAGCAGCCTCGTCCGGGTGAGTTTGGCCGTTCGGGATACAGGGCGCCCTTGCTGACGCCGTCAGTCGTTGACAAACCTATAATCGTCCTCCGGGACCAACCCGCCTATGTCCCGCCACCGTCAGCAGAACCGCTCTGGTCGAATGAGAGTACTTATGAGAAGACAATCGGGAGATCTACTTCAGGGGCACGTCCGTCAAGCAGCTGGTCAAGGGGCACTTCCGGGACGCCATGGTTTTCGAGGTCATCATCATCACGACACAGGCCGAAGATATCCGGCCCATCTAACTTCCGCCATCTCCACTCTGAGTCTTTTCAGTTTCCCGAGCCGCAGCCGGTGCAGAAGCGTTTTTCCTTTCGACCGCTGGAGCTAGGTTTTGAGGCTGAAGATAAGTCTTTGTCACCGCTGCTGCCCTACTTTGATGATGGCGACGTCGACCGAGACAGTCTGGTCACACCGCCGCCGCGGGCCCACACTGCTGCCAGCAGCAAGTGGGATGGGAGCAGCGCAACGCTTGGTCATGATAGGAACTACTCTTCCATGTCGTTCCACATCCCACGGAGACCCGTTCGCGAGGGGTCCATCTCGTCCGAGAACCCTATAACACCGCCAAGGATTCCGGCCAAGTCCCGAGCTCGGGCATACACCTCGCCGGCTCCGAACGTTGACAAGATCGTCGAGCGCATTGCCAGTGCGCTGATTGAGAAGCAGAAACTGGAGGCTGAAATCGAGTCCATCATTGAGCGCCAAAGCATCTATATCAACAGTCGCCCATCGACTGCTTATGGTATACCTGGTAGGACCAACTTCACTCCGTCTGCTATTTGAGACCAGACAAAGCTAACATATGGTAGAGCTCGAGCCTATGCCCTCCATTCCGGCTCTCCCTGACGCAGGGCCGTCTTTCGCTGAGCGGCTGAGCTCCGACGGCAGGCCCCACACTGCCCCGGCGCAGGGTATTAACGGCGGAACTGCCATCAACACTGATGACCAGCCCTCTCGGGGCCTTGCCGCCGCCGCATTCAACTCGCACCCCCCGTTTGCTCGCACTCGGCAAGAATCCTCTCCTAGCCCCCGCAACTACCGATCCGATGACCGCTACCTCGAGCGCCCACTGGCACCACCGCTCCCCCTTGTTCTGCGCCCTCCCCTCAGGAAGAAGAAGTCCTTCTCCCGCGTGTCTAACTGGCTCTTCCCTGCCGGGGCAGACGGCAAAGACGACTTCCCGCACCGCCGGGACATGAGTGTCAACTCAGTCACCAACGCGCCGAGGCCGATCCGTGGCAACGAGGGATTCTACCAGTCTGTTGCGCCGGTGCGCGGAAGTATCGACAGCGACTCATCGTCTCTCAGGACGTGGGAGACCACAACAACAGAGGAGGAGGAGGAGCGCCAGACGCTGCCAACCACCACAATGTCCAGCCCCATCGTGCAGAGCACGCCAAAGCACACACCCGTCATTGAGCGGGTGGCGAAGTTTACTTGGGGTCAGACGAATGGGGGCCTCGGAGTAAAGACGACCATTCAGGGACCCCGGCCGCAGAGCGTCGGGGTGGCATTTTGAGCCGGATTGTATTAACTCTGTGTATAACGATTTGGGATAAAGCGTGGGTAAAGCCTCGTCCTACTGGATAGATGGGATGATGATGATGCGAAGGAAAAGGCAATGCGCCGGGCTGGAGGCTCCGCACGGAATACTTCATTCTCATAGGTATGGGGGCCAAGCCCCTGCATCACTTTTTATTATTTAAACTACCAACTTTGGAGGGTCGGATATTGGGCATGCTACCTACAGCACAGCACGGTTGGATGGGAGGCTTTTTCACTGTTATTTATGATACCATTTGCATTGGAGACACGGTGGTTTAGGATAGCACATAGCTTTAGAACTTGAAGCAAGCAGCTTGACTGCTTGGGTGTTATGTTTCACTCACTCACTCACTCTCGTGGTGGTTACTGTCTGCATCGAGCTATCATCGAGCTCGCATCAAACAAGTTTTGACATGACCGACTGCTCTGCTGTACACCTGCGGTATGTAGTAATACATAAACAGACCCTAGTTGAGGAGCAGTCACTAGTCAGTGTGGGCTGGGGGGTTTCACAGGGCGGCAACTGATTCCGACAGGTGCACATGTCGGGAGGCACAGGCACGGCGTAGGCACAGGACAGCGGTGCTGAAGGGAGATCACTGGGCTGACGCGTCGGGACCTGCTAGTTGGTGTATGGCGTACAAAGAGGGAGAAGGCAGGTTGGTTTGCGTGCGGCTGCATTTCCCGCCCCGATGAATTTGTTGTGTGTGTGTGTGTGTGTGCAGGTAGGTAGTGGTGTGGTGGGTGGTACAGAGTTTGTGTTTCACCGGGGGTGGCTGTGAGGGATGACGGGATCCGAACGGATGGGGACCCCAATGGTACCAAACTTGGGTGGGTAATAGTGGGGTTTGTTTTGTCATGCTGTTGCTGCTGCGTGCTATTGATAGCTGAAGCTGGCCCGACCGGATTGAATGGGTTGTTGGTCCTGGGTCCGGGGGATGCGGCACCTAGTATGTTGGCAAGAGGCATGGGAAACGGGGGCTGTTTGCGCCGTCGGAGGTCAATGGATAGAAGTCCGGGGTTGTTTTGGGCTGAATTCCGCTCCTCCAGCGTAATGCGATGAGCTAGCTCCTACGTAGGTAGGCAGTACGTAAAACTTGCCTAGTATGGGTAGGTTACGTACAGAGCTGGGACGGCGACCTCTGGCAAGTGACTCGCACATTATCCGTATTGGCTGAAGCTGATCGAAAAGTGACTGACTACCGGGAGCAAGAACCGTTGTAGAGTCCGAGATTCGTTCGTTCGCGCATCTCGTAGCCGAAGCCCCTGTTGTGCGTGGCTTGTGGATCGTCAACGAGTCAAGAGCTGAAAAAGCTTCTGGAAGGATTCTGGAGGCCGCTTGTTTTCGGCAGTCCAGCGGAGCGCGGTTGGCTGAAGAGGCAGCCCCGCTTTCAGGCACCAAGCGCCTGCACGTGCTGGGGCAGGGTTTCAGGTCGCCAACTGTCAGCTGTCAGGGAGGCCAAGAACTGGCCAAGAACATTGGGAGCGGGGAGAATTCACGCCGATGAGTTCGGCCTCGTCGTCGCGGTGTAGATATTGTCACAATACTAGCAGCTACTAGTATGCTATGGCTGCCATGTGCTGTCAAAGCCATCGGATGATAAACTTTGCTAAAATCAGCACTACGGGTTCCTAGGCCGAAGATAAACTTTGCGACAGGATGGGGCCGCTATTTTCCCTCAGCTCCAACTACTGGCGGGGGCTCTTTCGGAATGCCTTGATGGGGAAGAAGATCATATACTCGTCGCTCCCCAGTGACGAAGCAGGTACTGGTGAAAATGAAACTTGGTACAGGCGGTACAGGGCAGCCATCACCGCCGTGATGGTTTCCGCGGCTCTGGCTCTTGTGTCCTTCTTGGCCTGGTCTCTCTTGTGAGTAGAACTTCCTAAAGGGGTATTGTCAGACTTCTAACGCAGCGCTCAGCGCAAAAGCTCAGCCGGCTCAGCCTGATCGCCCGGTGGTTTGCGATACCCCTGAATTTGGCTACAGCTGTCGAATCGGAGTCTCTCACCAATGGGGGCAGTACTCACCGTACTTCGCTGCCCCCTCGGAGATCGGTCCCGATGTTCCGGGGCAGTGTAATATCACTTTCGCGCAAGTCCTCTCCCGGCACGGCGCCCGCGACCCGACCTTCACCAAGGGGGTCGTCTACCGCGCCTTGATTGCCAAGATCCACATCTGGACCAAGAGCTACGGTCCCGGTTATGAGTTCATCAAGCTCTACAGGTACTCTCTGGGCACCGATCAACTCACTAGCTTCGGCGAGCAGCAGTTGGCTCGCTCAGGGGTCAAGTTCTACAATCGCTACCGCTCCCTGATTTCGCAAAGCCCGCCCTTCATCCGTGCCTCGGGACAGGACCGCGTCATCCACTCGGCTGAGAACTGGGCTAAAGGCTTCCATCAGGCCCTCGTCGCCAACTCGTCTTTCTCCCCTCCCCCGTTCCCCTACCCGATCCTCACCATCCCAGAGCGCCTGGGTGCTAACAACACACTCAACAATAAGCTCTGCGCCCCTTTCACCATCGGCCGGTACTCCAGAATCGGATCCGATGCGGCATCCGTCTTTCTCGACGAGTTTGCTCCACGAATCGCGGCGCGCCTCAATCGCAACCTACTCGGCGTGAACATCACCAACGGTGAAGTGCCGCTCCTGATGGACCTCTGCCCCTACGAGACCGTGGCCTCCCCCCAGGGCGCTGATATCTCCCCATTCTGCAACCTCTTCGACGTCGACGAGTGGGCCGAGTACGACTACTACCAGAGCCTGGGGAAGTGGTATGGCTACGGCCCAGGTAATCCGCTCGGACCGACACAAGGCGTGGGCTGGGTGAACGAGCTCTTGGCGCGGCTTACCGGGAGGGCGGTGGAGGACGAGACGAGCACGAACCGGACGTTGGACGGGCGCGAGGAATCATTTCCCCTAGGAAAGAGGCTCTATGCGGATTTTAGCCATGACAATGATATGATGGGTATCCTCGGGGCGCTGCGGGTATACGATGACGTAGTCATGCCGAACTCGACGCTGTTGGGTCCCATGAAAAACGGCGGCTTCTCGGCGGGCTGGGCGGTGCCGTTCGGGGGTAGGGTGTATGTTGAGAAGATGACGTGTGCCGATATAGGGGTGCCCGGTGAGGAGTGGGTGAGAGTGCTGGTGAACGACCGGGTCATGCCTATGAAAGGATGTGGCTCAGATAGGTTGGGGAGGTGCAGGTTGGATAGGTTTGTCGAGGGCTTGGAATTTGCGAGGAAAGGGGGGAGGTGGGATCTCTGCTTTACGTGATACCCCTTAGACTTGTTGGGATTTTGAGGAGGGAAGGTGAATGATGATATTCAAGATATATTTTTCTGACTAATCAGCAGCTGAGAAATTCTGCCCAATAATATCGAGAAATTTCCGAAGAGCGCAGACTGGACTGATGGGGTGTTGAAACACGTGCGACACGCAGCCAGGGAGGCTTAGACAGGCAGTTCGGATTCAAAAACAGCCAGTCGTGCGAGAGACACTGCTCAGGGCTGAAAAAAGAAATCCGACAGGCTGCTGGCTCGCTTCCAATGAATGAATGCATCACGTCTGCGCTGGACTTGGCGAGACTGGTTGTGACGTTGGGCGAACAAAGATGGCCGAGCACCCACCTTGGATCTCACCTCATCCTTCGTGCGATTTGGCCGTCAGCACTTGCTGGTCTCTCCGGTTTGCGTTGCATGGGGTGTATTGAGGAGCCCCGAGGACACATAGGTAACCACGAACTCAGGCACGTTGTGTTGCTCGTATACCCGAGCACAGCAGTTTGTAGGGCTGGGCTGGGCAGCAGGGTTGGCAATGACGCAAACAGAGTGGAAGGTTGTCGATGCGGCGAAAGAAGCCAAAGACGGACAGGGATTGGGGCATTCTGCGGGACCTCGGCGGGCTTATCCACGACGCTCCAGCGGGGTGGCTCGCCCTTTGCTAGGTGGGATGCCCACCAAGCCACCCAGACCTTGCCGGGCCGCCCGTCCGTCCAAGCTTCCTTGCTTGGGACAACTCCCACCAACATCCCAGAACAGAAGAGAGAGGTTTAATTTTCCACTTCGCGAAGCTGACAGCCAACAACCCGGCCCGAGTAAAGAAAAAAAAGTTATCTTCCCCATCTCCAATGTCAACGTGCGCCGCCTGCGTCAACCGGCTTTCTTCCTCCACAATCCGAGCGTGATCTCACGCCGCGCCCCCAGTTGTCTCAGCTTGCGCCCGACTCGCACCTAACCTCTGCAACGACCGACGACCACGGCAACGATGCATCCCGCCGGCGTAGCCATCGTGGTGATCATATTCCTCGCAATAGGGGCAGGTGTTGGATGGATTGTCTTCACAAGGCTACGAGCGCAACGGCTTGGGGTGAGTTATCTCCTCTCTTCCGTGACGTAGTCAATCTATCAGATACTACACGCATACCGCCACCCCCCTTTCAAACCATCCCATCTTTGGTTTTCTCGGCGGCGCGTGCTCGTCGCAAGATGGCCATCGCGGATCCGCCGGCCCCACTCCCTTCCCCGATGTTCCCGGCCACTAACCTATTCCTCGCGCCACTTAGCTCCCTCCTCCACCGCTTAGCTCCTACGTCCCCTTCATCAAGTCATCGTCTTCCTCCGCGCCCTACGGCCCCCCTCAACCCGCACCTGGTGGCGTCGTTGGGTGGTTCAACGATCGTGTGCGCGCCTTCAAGAACCGGAACAACCGCACCGCGGCCGGCGCCTACGAGCAATCAGGAAACCCCGGCGGTGCTCCTCGCGGCCGCGCCTCAGGACCGCTCGACCCTGATGAGGCTTGGGACTCGCGTGTTGGCCATGAGGCTGACGGTTATGGCGGGCCAGGGGGCTATTACGAGGAGCAGGAGCTGGGTCTGCGGACGCCAAACATACCAGGCGGCGATACCAGCTATGGCGGCAGCAGCTACCAAATGAACCTAGCGACAGATCCCGGAGCTACCAGTGGGAGATACGACGAGGAGCGCGGGAGGGCTAGGAGTCGGTCGCCCGGCTTGACGGCGGGAAATCCGTTTGCGGACAGCGCTGAGCCGAGTAACATGAGCCTGAGGGGAGTGAGCCCGCGGCCGATCGACACTTCCATGGCCCGAGGAAAGGGGGCCAAGGATGATGATAGCCCGACGGAACGTAAGTCGGTATTCCGCGAGAATGTGTAAAGAGCTCTGTTAGATGTCCTACCTATAAGAATGCGAGGAGGTGGTGGATGACTGTGGTTGGGGTACGACTGACGACCTAAAGTATGAGGTGGTGGTTTCTTTGCCCTTTTTGTTATTCTGGGTTGGTCTACGCGGGTGAACATATGAATATCCTCGTCTCGCTGGGCTGGAGGGACAATGGTTGGTTTCCGGGAAAACGGGAGTTACTATTAAGGACTGGGTATTTATGTACTTCCGGAGTACCAGTAAGGATTTTTGGAACGAGATATTACGTCCTAACAAGCCGACTACAAGCACTATATGGAGAGGACCAGTTTGTATCAGACATCGAGACCTTCTGACTTAACACCAATTGAATCGGAGCTGATAGGCCCTGAAAGGAATCGGAAATTGGGGATACATATGGACCCGATATATCGGCAGCCATGGTTACATTTTTCGTCTCAACGTCGTTCTCAGGCCCAACTAGAGGTCTCGCTCGCCCTTTGGGCTAGAACGCAAAACGCAGGCCTATTCCGGCCGGTGTTTAAGATTGATCGGTCTATCATAGGGCTGGAGCTACCCCACCTCGCCCACTTCCCCTCAACAGTTGCGGGGAGCCAAGCTGCCTCCAACAGCTCAAAGCGCTGGCGTCATCTTTCCATTGACTTTCTCAAGCTCCTGTTCTACCTCTGGATACTACCTTTCCTTCTGGACACTGCTTTCTCTTAGCTACTAACATCATACCACAGCCATGGCGGACTCAATCGACCTCCAGAAGATCCATGACACCCTCGTGGCTGTTGCCTTCGAGGCAGGGCGCATGATTCTCGCCGCCAACCCCAGCGACATCTCAACCGGGGTCAAGATGAACTGTATCCTCCCCTTCCCT
>Ga0247758_1001286_pt1 | contig 19337 bp, 16 predicted proteins | sample UWRJL156409C4_FD_180950 | JGI IMG/M metagenome (GOLD analysis project Ga0247758, IMG submission 180950) | Plant litter microbial communities from Arlington Agricultural Research Station in Wisconsin, United States - UWRJ-L156-409C-4 | ecosystem: Environmental > Terrestrial > Plant litter >...
TCCCAACATCATAATACTCCTCATACACCTCCGCCCCCTCCGGAATCACCACCCACCCCACCTTCGACCCCGTATAAATATGCACATCCGGCTCCAGCCCATGACCTTCATCCAACGTCCCAACCCTCACAAACCTAATCGCCGGCCCTCCACCAGAGTAGTTCGACCACACAGCAACGAAACATTTCGGGCAGCGGGCGATGACTTGCCCCTTCCCGCTCAGAGAGGGGGTGTTTATCATGAGAGGTTCTGCTTCTCCCAGGTGCGTGACGTCGGAGGAGGGGAAGAGGGCGTTGATGGCGAAGGCAGAACCGGTTTCGCGCTGGCACCATGTGCAGTGGCAGCAGTGGACGATGAGGGGGTGGCTGGAGATTTGGTAGCGGATCAGGCCGCATGCGCAGCCGCCTTGGCGGGGTTTTGGGGTTGAGGAGTTCATTGCATTGGAATCTTGAGCGAAGGGGCGGTGATGTGGATGGGGGAATCAGAGGGAGCCTAGATGGAATCTGGCCAGGGCAGGTACTAACTGTCGTCTGGTATGTGTCGTTTAGTAGGGATGTTACTTAAGTAGTTTGGTTGACTGCCCAGATACATGTATCGCCCATTCACGCGGTGTCGATCATGATGTCGACCGAAAGGCGCGCCAAGACATCGTCCTACGTAACTCAAGACCAGCACCCCAATGGAATGGATAAATGTGACGGAAAAGCTATTAGCTGGCAGAAATTATTTGTAGAGAGATATGATCGATGCGAGCACTCCTGTCTGATTTAAGTTCTGATCTTGTGGTTCTTAGGATGGCGAATATCACGTATTTGACTATCGCGTATTCAACTATCACGTATTTAATCTCGTATTTACAGCTAGGGATACTTATATCTCAAGTTGATATCATCCGAGTTCTAAGATATATATAAGGAAAGAAGAACAAAACTAATAGAGGCTACCATCTTTGAAGAGATGTGGTACCGACATCAATCTTCCCGCTGAGGTGACGGCGAGCTGACTTACCGGTCGAATTTGGTATTGCTCCGAGCGGCAGGGAGTATTCATTGTTACAAATTTCGACCAAACAACGATCTCCTCAGCTTTCTCAGAGCCTTCTAGTCATTAAAGACTTTGGAGAGCCAGAATCTCAACTGTAACAGATGCAACGTCTCAAGTTAAGTTGCAGGATAAGCCCCCTTTTAAGTCATCATGACTTAAGTCTGCCAGTCTGATATAATTCGAACGGCACGTTAGCACCCCTATCAACATATCCTATTATACTAACCCCTTTCATCTGCTAATATCTCTTGCCTAACATTACTAGTGGCACTGTTAATCACGTGTTGTGTTGTGGCGCCATTGCGTTGTGGACTCGCCCTTTTTCGTGAGCAATTGATGGCGCGCAATCATAGTTATAGTCGAGGAAAACGGACAGAACATAAAACCACAGCTAAGGTTTTACAAACGGACTACTAAGGCTTATGTTTTCAAATAATTCCCGTTTAAATGGCGCCATGTTTTCGCCCGTGAAAAGTTGGGGATTGAGAACAAGAAGAGCCGGACACACAGGAGGTGCGGGGCTCCGGACCGCGGGGACTGGCGGCAGCCATCGTACGACTTTCAAGACAAAGAGCCGCTCCCACACCATTTCAATTTCCGTTTGCGTACATCGTCAGACCATGCCTCAGTCAGCACAAAATTTCCTCAAACTCGTCTCGTGGGCGAAACATAAACCTCGCAGATGATGAGTTCAACATGTTCTCGGGTATAGTCCCTTGCAATGGAATGATGCGAACACGCTTCGCCGCTATCTTCTAAAACGGCCATTCAAGCAGCAATAACAGTAACAGCCATGCCATCCTCCTCCACACCACAGAAATGGGACGCCATTGTCATCGGGTCGGGCATCGGCGGCCTAACAGCAGCCACCATCCTCGCCAAAGTGAGCAACCGGCGCGTCCTAGTGCTAGAGAAACACTCCGAGCGCGGCGGCCTCACGCACGTCTTCCGCCGCGACGGCGCGCCCTGGGACGTGGGCGTGCATTACGTCGGGGGCATGGAGCCCGGCTCGCAGCCACGCACCCTCTTTTATTTTCTATCGAGCGGCGCGCTCGAGTGGAATAAGATGCCCTACGACTTTGAACGCTTCGTGTATCCGGGAGTTGAGCCCTTCGCGGTGCCAGCCGACCCCGGCGTGTACCAGCAGCGGCTGGTGGAGCGTTTCCCTGACGAGGCGGCCGCTATCCGGCGGTATTTTTTCGATCTGAAGGCGGCGGGTGACTGGCTCGGACTGGGCATGATGCAGACGGCGGTGCCGCGGCTGGTTGCGTCGGCGATAGGACGGTGGTGGAAGCGGCGTGCGGCCAGCAAATTCACGCAGACCACGCGGGAATACCTTGATGCGAATTTTAAGTCCGAGGAACTAAAGGCGTTGCTGGTCTCGCAGTGGCCTGACTATGGGCTGCCGCCAGAGGAGAGCGCATTTGCGTTGCACGCCGTGGTGGTGTTTTCGTTCGCAAATGGCGCGTGGTTTCCACGGGGCGGGTCCGGCCGGATCGCGAGGACGTTCGAGGTCGGCATCGAGGCGCACGGAGGGGCCGTGAAGGTGTGCCATGAAGTCACGGAAATCTTAACAGGCGAGGACGGACGGGTGAAGGGTGTAAAGGCGGTCGATCGGAGTGGCGCGCCCGAGTCGGGCACCGAGGCGGAATACCATGCCCCTATTGTCATATCGAACGCCGGAGCCCATCTCACCTACAAGAAGCTGCTTCCTACCGATGGCGCGATTGGCAGGAAGACGGCCACGGTACGAGAGGTGGTTGATCGGCTCGACGGCGGACCGTCAGCTGTGACACTGTACCTACGGCTGGAGAAGCCCGTCTCGACTATCGGTCTCAAGGGCGAGAACTACTGGATTCACACGGCGCTTGAACACGCCGATCTCGAGTCTCAAACGGCGGCTGTCCTTGCGGGTAAACCGCAGCACGTATACATGTCGTTTCCATCCACCAAATCTGAGCCGTATGGGCATGACGCGCGGTTTCACACGGCCGAGGTCCTCGCTATCGTCAACGGGAGCGCCTTTGCAGAGTGGGCCGGCACCGCTCACGGGATGCGCGGGGCCAAGTACCTTGATCTGAAAGACCGTATCGCGCTGGGTCTCCTGGACCTGGCCGAGACCGCCACGCCGGGTCTGAAAGCGTTGGTGAGATATTCCGAGCTGTCGACGCCGCTATCGGTAGAGCACTACACCTCGCGTCCGGCTGGTTCCATCTACGGCCTCAAGGGCACTCCAGACCGATACAATTCGCCCGTCATATCCTCCGCGTCGCCAGTACCAGGGCTGTACATCAGCGGGTGCGACGCCGCGGGCCTCGGGGTTATAGGGGCCCTCATGGGCGGTGTCATGGCTGCGAGCAGGGTGTTGGGTCCTTTCGGCTTCCCCAAGGTCATGCGCGCAGCAAGAGCAACGGCATCAAGCCCACCTTCCCCGCAGCTGGATGTGTCGTTGCCGTCGCCAGCCACAGGCAAGAGACACGCCATTGTCGGCGGAAAACGGTCTCTGGCGCCGCACATTTGGGAGCTCGCGCTGGAGCTCGACCGAGGCGCTGACTTCGCCCCGGGCCAGTTCGCCATGCTGCGCGTCGCCCCCTTCGAGTGGCGGAGCTACTCTATCGCATCTCTCGCGGACGACAGGCTGACGCTGCTCATCAGCAGCCGCACGGGCGGCGACGGGTCTGTGTTTGTCGAGGCGGCCGACTCTGGGGATGAGACTCAGGTGGAGTTGCCGTTCGGCCAGTTCCAGCTCCGAAAGCGTAGCACGAATCGCAAGGTCTTTGTGGCGACGGGGACGGGCATCGCGCCGTTCCTCCCCATGTTCAGGGCGCTGGAGGTGGCCGGGGAGCTCGACAAAGCTGAGCTGCTGTTTGGGTGCCGGCTTGCCGAGGAGAACATAACCGCGCGAATGACGACACCGCTTCCGCCGACGACGGTATGTGTGAGCGGGGACCCGTCGGCCGAGGGTGTGTTCTACGGCCGTGTGACAAAGAGGTTGGAGAGCTTAGCGTCGGAAGCGGAACGGATTGACTTTTACTTCTGTGGCTCGCCTGCGATGGTCAGCGACTGTCGGGACATGATGGTTCGGGCGGGAGCGACGCAGATCATGACCGAGCTGTATTGATTTGGAAAGGAAGAGGTAATCAGTGAGGCCGACTTACGACCCGCCTTCTACTGCTCGACCATTTGGTAGGTAGACAATTGGACCAGCTGTGTTGAAAGGGACTGCAGCAGTTGGGCTTAAGTAGGTAGGAAAGGAGCCACCTGCTGGCACTGGCAGCTGGCATCCAACTCACCGCAACCTCAGATGAAATTTGTTGACATGATGTCATTCATCAAGGTGACTCCCCAACCCACACTGTCCCCTCGCCTTCCAGCTGCCCTGATCCAACATGGAGCAAACTAGATCAACTCATGAGAGAGGTTGCCCTTTTACCACCGTTTAAGCCATTCCCTGGGCTGCTTCATGTTTCCTTCAAGCTCGCCTCACCGATAGTCCTCAGCAGATCCTTTCACCTGTTCGCTCCCGCCTTGCTCCAGCAATCGATCCTTTTTTTCGACCTTACCGGCTGGCTTCACACCATGGAAGGTGACACGGCTGGCTCGGGCTCCTGGGAAGCAGGCGAGGGTGACATACGTAACAGTACCTCCAAGGATGACTAAACTCGAGGACTCTTGTGATACAATATGGTCACCTGGTTGGCCACGTGACTCGCCACCTTCCACCACTATATTACTGGCTCTCTGCCACCCTCTCCTTTTTATCTAGAATAAGCAATTCCATCACTCTTTTGCCGAACGGTCAGAAAACACTCTGTTTTGTGTTCCACAACTCTATTGACGTTCGCGCTAGCTAGACAAGTTCCGCAAACGCGTGAAGGCGCTTGTCGGTTGAACACGGTGGCTTTCCATGACAACCCAGTTTTCTCATGCAAGGTGTTTCCTCGGCAAGACCATTTGGTCCTTGGAATGAACGTTACTATATTCGGGCTTCCAAATTCAATGCTATTTACCTGCTTTCTCACCTGTATCAGCCACCTTCCCTTTCTTCCGGAGGGTGCAACAGGCTAGCACAGTGCTAACCACTGTTGCCACAGCACTAACTACTCCAAGTACAATAGAAACCATTGTTTCTACACTCATCGCTGTTGTCCCAAAGTCAGCTGCGGTGTTTAACACCAGGATTCACAGCAATACCTACCATTATCTTTTTTATACCCAACCATCTCCACAACCCACTCTGTGAGTACAAACCCCTCAACCGAGCAGTAATCCACCAGCATATGTATCGTGTTCTTGAACTCGTTGCTGGTCTGAGGCCCCTGGTACGGAAAACCGATGCTGCAGTAGAGATCTGCGCGTTCGTAGAGCTTTTGGAGCGAGTAGAAGAACTGGGAGCCGCCGCAGATGCACTCGGCCGTGGAGCATTGTAGGTATCTTCCGAGCCCGGTCCAGATAGTGGAGTGGTCGCCTGGCCGGGGCTGCTTACAGTTCTCGGGGGTGTCGAGGGGGCTTTCGCAGTTGTTGAGCACCCATCGGGTGCAGGTGGTGAGCCCGTTGTAGGTGCTCAGGGGGTGGTCGATGAGGACGGGTTTTGCTCCTGTTCAGTGATATTGTTAGGGTCAATGATAATCCGTAATAGAGGGAGAAAGAAATGCCTACCTGGGGCTAGGGAAGGTCTCGAGACCTCATCGGGTGTGGTGGCGTTTATGGTGATCCCAGACATGCCACAAGCAGACTTGAAGGCGTTCAGTGCACTGTCAACTGTACCTTCACCTGGCTCTGGACAGTCATCCTGGACGCATTTCTTGATGTGTTTTGTACCGTTGATGAAGTTGGCGCCAGGGGTGTTCTCTGAGCAAACGCATCCCCAGCTCCAACACTTTGAGGAGTCGCCGACGTTTGCCATACATGGCTTTGCGCAGGTGGGCAAATCATCGTATAGAGGGGTTTCAAAGACGGAGGACCACTTGACGCTGGAATCATACGCTACTGTGGAAGGAAAGAAGAGGTGCCAGAGAGCGAAAAGATTGATGAGCCTTACGCCACGTCCCCCGGGACCTTGGAAACAAAGCTCCATATTGTCCGGCATCGGCCATATTATGGTAAGGTGTTTTGGGAAAAGAGAAAGCAACGGTGTTCTCCTCATCAAGTACCACCGTCTTCAAATCTTTGGGTCAGTGCCACGGCCTTGCAGGTTGGCTTGGCTGTGGCTTGGTCCTGTCTTGGTCGAGTACGGTCACGTTTTCAGGTTGGCGCTTGGGAAGCCTTTGCCAACGCATAAGACATAACATCGCGCTGCTCAACCACTCAGACACACCCATGGTGATCTGTGAGGCGGGCCGACCTTTCCTCTGGGCTGAAATGACCAAACTCGACCAGAGACTGCCAGTGCTTGTCTCGGTGAAAACCGCCTTATCAGGTTGTTGCCTGGAGCCTTGTCAACATGTCACCCATTTTTCTGAGCCCAATCTCCCCGATCCAATGGAATTGTCAACTCTGCTTTCTCCGAGGTTGTTTTAAGCTTCCCGTGCTGGGGGGACTTGACAGCCCAGCCGAGGGATGGTTTCCGATTCGCTTGTTCTCCCACAAGCTGCGTGTCTTGTGAGTCGCATCGACGCGTCCCGTAGCCGAAATGTCTGACCGACAGTGTCTTCCATCCTTTCATATTTCCGTTCTCCCTGACCGTTCTTCCTGCCATTCATTACGCGGCTCTTCCCAGCCGTGATAACCAACATTGTTTCTTGCCAAGGCCTCCAGTATAGGCACAGACCGGGAGATCTAACACAATGTTGTTCTTCACAGTTATTTTTGCCGTCCACATTTTCACCGCCACCGCTGAGCGGCAAACGACACGAACTGCCATCACCGGGCTTATCGAGACAGCCACAGTCACAGCCACTACTGCAGCTCTCGCAAGTAGCACATCTGTGGAGATTTTCTTGCCCACAGAGCTGCCCAACAAAGACGGTAAACCCCCCATGCAATTGGAAAATGCCTACAGAGAGAACCCGGGCTGACCGTCTGCGCGCATCTTAGAACTTCCTGTCCCATTGTCAGAGCCCGGTGAGTATCAGTGCCTCTTTCACCCAAATCTCCCACCCTAACCGTCGACACAACCCTGACACATCCCAGAACACAAAACCATCGAGTACCGCTTCCTCGGCCTCATCGCCCTCCCCGGCGTTTTATCTCTGTTCATCTACTTTTACGTCCTCTTCTGTCGCAACTGGTGGAGAATTGGAAATTGGAGCACATGTTCCTGTTTCAAGTGCCGGCTTAGACTCCCACATCTCTGTCTAAATACCGGGGGCAAGAGGATCCACTGTTTCAAGGTTCATCACTGTAATGTTTGTAGCAAGTGTCAGCGAAGTGATTCGAGTTAATCGGCGGGTATTTGAGCAGTGGGATTGCAAACCGGCGCGTTTGACGCGTCGTGCCAACCTCAGGTAAATACCGTGTTTTCCATTATAGGAAGGAATTTGTGGAAATCCTGGTCTTTTAAACGCACCCTTAATTGGTCGGGCACAGAACTTGGTGTTACACGCACCAGCAAACATGAATCCTGATGCTGCTGACGCGGACGAACTGATTATTTTGGTGCACGAAGGACCCCGCGCTAAGTTAAATGTGGCACAGCACCAGTGACTGGCTAAATACCAAGGCAATGACGAGCTCATGTTTCCGATGTTGTCGACTTCTTCGACTTTCCATCTGGACAACGGCATTTCGACAGAGAATATGCCCAGATAGGGTGTCACCATGGTTACATCCAGCATCATCTTAGCAGCAGGCGTCGCGGGAGGAGCTGTCTGTCAATTCCCTCCCAAGCCAGAGGGCGTCACCGTGTTGAAGTCCAGGTTCCATGAAAATGTCACCATCTCACACAAGGAAGTAAGAGGAGCACATCCCATTTTATTTCCTCAACTAACCATTATTCCTCAGCCAGGAATATGTGAAACAACACCAGGCGTAAAGTCCTACGCAGGCTACGTCCACCTCCCACCCGGCTTCCTTGAGGATGCGATCGGCGAGCCCCAGGACTATCCCATCAACACGTAGGCGCCCAATTCAAGCCCCTTCCCATACCCCCCCTCCAAGCTAACCCCCCAGATTCTTCTGGTTCTTCGAAGCCCGCAAAAACCCCTCCACCGCCCCGCTCACCATCTGGCTCAACGGCGGCCCCGGCGGCTCCTCCCTCATGGGTCTCCCCGAAGAAAACGGCCCCTGCTACATCACGTCCGACTCCAAGTCTACCACGCTTAACCCCTGGTCCTGGAATAACGAAGTCAACATCTAGATCTTCAACTAGTTGACTTACGAGTCGCATCTCCACGAGTGGCGGCGTCTAGGCGGCAACAAGGACAGACTCGATGCGTGCCGCGTCGCTCTCGATGAAGGCATCGAGACTCCCGAAGCCTGCTTGAAATTCTTCGAGTACTTCCTTGCCACAACCGACCAAGACATAGCTGACGCAAACGTTGGTGGCTATAACATTGCCCACCCAACCGCAGATCCCTTCCCGCTGCCGCATTTGCATGGCTATCTGATGGAGGAATCGGTTCTTGCTGCGCTGGGTGTGCCTGTGAATTACTCGTCTGTCTCCATGACGGTGAATCAGGTCTTCAACTCTGGGACGTTTGACATCTTGCGTCCTGGGTTTATGGAGAGTATTGGGAAGTTACTCGATGGGGGTGTGAAGGTGCATATGGTTTATGGTGATCGGTATGTGCCTTTTTCGATCCCCCCTTTTTTAACCACTACCATAACTAACCTCCCAACAGCGACTGGGCATGCAACTGGTTCGGCGGCGAAACCGCCTCCCTCGAGATCCCCGAAAGTCCAACTTCGCCTCAGCCGGATACACCCCATCCCTCCCTCCCCTGTCCTCTCCCAACACTGTTCCCTTCGGCCTAACCCGTCAATCCTCCAACCTCGGCGCCGGCCACGAAGTCCCCTCCTACCAACCCCAAGCCGCCTACGAGATCTTCATGCGCGCAACCCTCAACAAGGACATCGCCACGGGATTACTGCCTGTTACGGAGGACCCGAAGACCGAGGGGCCGAGTGATGTGCGGGGGATCAAGAACGGAAAACCTGAGAAGGTGGAGCCGAGGTGTTATATTCTCAAGATCAGCTCGTGCACGGAGGATGTGTGGACGGCGGTGGTGAGGGATTGGTGGGTTGTAGGGTTTGAGGGGGAGGGTGGCGATGGGGAGCGGAAGGACTTGTAAGTGTGCGATATATTGCTGACGGTGCGTTGTTGTTCTACGTAGGTATAATAGGACACGACACTAGATTACCACGGCAAAAGTAGCAGAAGGAAGACCGAAATGCTGTGAACATGGCTGTTATTGGATGTACGAGTTGCTGGGTAGTGTTCCTCGTCGGCAATATAAACATTCTGAGCTGGATTACGCTGCGCTGAGCTGAGATGTACTGTAGGTCCTCTTATACCCCCAACACCACCCCTCTCGAAAAGCACCCTTGTTATCACCCTGAACTCCCTCGCCACCAAAACAAACATCCAAACTTCCAAACTTCCAAACTTCCAAACTTCCAAACCACCCCCCCTCACACCAAAACACTCACCGCCCTCCCCTCCTTCTTCCCCTCGCCATCCTCCTTATCCTTCATCTTCTTAAACAGCTGCTTCAGCATATTATTCTTCTTCTCCTTCCCGCCCTTCACCACACTCTCCGACTCCCCTTCCTCTTTCCCCTCCTCAATCGCCTTCACCTTCGTCCGCGAGCTATGCTTCGAGCTACTACTATGGTGACTCCGATGCGACCGGTGGCTCCTCACGCTCTCAGCAACCTCGCTCTCCCCCTCCTTATCCCTATACCTCCGACTTGACTTCCGCTCCGGGACATCCACCTCCCCCTCGCCATCATGCTTCCTATCCCTCTCCCTGTCTCTCTCTTTATCCCTCTCCTTCTCCCTCCCATCCCGATGTCTCCTACTCACATGGCTCCTCGAACTCCGATGCCTCCTCGCCCCAATCCGACTCACCGAATCATCCGGATCGACCTCCGCATCACGGTACTTCTCCCGTAGATGCCGTTCCGCCTCAGCACTCATAAGCTCCACATCCGCCGTCTCATCGTCGTCTTCCTCTACGTTTCCAAACGGCGTGATCCCCCTCCGCCAGGACTCAATCGTCGACATCTCCTCCTCCAGCACAAGCGCCTCCTCGTACTCCCCACCGCCACCACCACCCTCCTTTGCAGCTCTCTGCCCCTCCCCTTCACCCCCTGCCGCAGCAGCCGCACCCATATTCTGCATCTCAAACGGCGCCTCGGCCTGTTTCGCAGCTGCATTCTCCTTGATCTTCTTGACGATCTTCCACCCACCGAACATGATCACGGTGACACCCACAACGACGCTCGTGCCGATGAGGAACTGCGGGCTTGCCAGCAGGGCGAAGATCGCAGGGGAGCTGCCCTTCAGTATGGGCAGGAAGGACGGGGACATCTTCCCGATGAGAGCGGACAGCTCAGCCAGGGTGAGCGCCACGGCGGCGGCGGCTTGGGGGTTTTGCTGCAGGTTGGCGATCATGGAGGAGGCGGTGTGGTGGACGCATTGGGCTTCTTCCAGGAGGGACTCGATGCGGTCGACCATGGTGAGGGCCTGGGCTTCGGTGTCTTCAGGCGGGCCAGCGAGTTGGAGCTCGCCGCTGCCGTGGGGGGAGCGGGTGGTTGTGGTGTTATTGCGCGGGGAGATGTCGAGGTCTGCGCGGGAGGCGAGGTCGGGCGGGACGTCGCCGTAGGCGAGGTGCATGTCGATTTCCTTCTTCTTGAGGGACGGGTCGGAGCGCGGGCGGTGAACGAGCATGCTCTGGCGGGCGGTGGCGACGGGGGTCGCGGTGGTCATGGTGGGGGCTTCGGAGCGTGGTGGTAGCGGCATGGTTGCGGCGTGGGCGAGGTTTGGTCGGGAGAGCTGCATGTCGCGGGGCGCGGTCTCGGCGTACGGGGCGCGGTAGGGCTTGCCATTTGGGCCGCTCGGGGCGGCGGAGGGGGCGGTCGCGGAGACTTCGGAGTGGGTCTGGAGGTTGGCGAGGGTTAGGGCCGGGCGGCCGCGGTCGCGGTCGGGGTGCTCGGTGCGTTCGGTGCGGCGCGAGCGGTGGCTGCGGTGCGACGAGGCCTGCGAGTGGAGGTCGTCCTGCGACCGGCGGCGATCCGAGTCGCGGATTGCGCGGCGGTCGTGCGCATGGTCGTCGAACTCGTCCTCTTCGTAGTACCGATCAGGCGCCCCGCGCGGTGTGACGTCGAAAGTCTTTGCGCGCTGGATGCCTGCGCGCTCGGCGCGTTCGGCCCTGATGTTCTCTCGTTTCTCGCGGTATGCGGCTTTGGCGTCCTTGAAGATGCCCACGAGCTGCTTGCCCTGCGCAACTGTCAGCACCCACCAGCCCCAACACCGGCAAAGCAACAGGGGAGCTTACCGTACTAATCACCTTCCCCGAGTTGTTGATAATCGTAATAATCTCCGTGGTCGGCATCGTGACTTTGCGCCCAGCGCTGCGTTCGTCTGCAAAAGGCGGGGTGGCGATACCTGATAGCCTCCGGTGTCCAATCCACCGCTTCAAGTTCCCAATATCCGTCTCTTCAGGCCTCGAACCTTCAATATCCAAAGCAAAAGCAATCCAAGTATGTCAAAACTCTCCAAACATTTCTGTGACTGACCAAGAAGCGGGCAAGGCGTTCCTCAAATGGTTCCCTCAAAAAGGCAAATGCACATGCGGTGTCTCAGCGGATAAGGTCCCAAAATGTTTCATCCCAGCCGCCAACCGCCAGCTCAGCACCAGCGACGCTGCCATTTGTCGGTTATGATTGGCCAGCGCCCTGCCAGCCATGCTGTCGGGTTCCCTTGCATTCGCTGCCACCACACATGTCCAAGGTACGAAGGTACCTCCCTCGCTCAATTGCGCGCAATTCCTCACCGCATCAATCGCATACCATCACTCCCGTGCGGGGCGAACTCGCCATCATCCATGCCATGCTTTGGTTGCGCCGGCTCCCTCCCGCGCCCAATGGCGGGGTCGCTCACCGACAAACGCGGCCCCGCCAACTTGCCCACTGGTCGGCAACCTGCCTGCTGCTCGAGCGCTGCGATCCAAGGTGATGACCTGGCAGTAGCGTTGCGACCATTGATGAGCCGTGACCACAGCCAAAACTGAAATGGGGGCATGCGAGGCCTGGATGGCCGACCTCGATGATCAGGCGCCAGCGCTGCCCTGCTGGCATCCGGAGGGGCTGGCGGGCGGGGCAGATAGCAGGCTCCACATTGGATTTGGCATTGGGTTGGGCTGATCAGGTCGCATCCTAGCAGGTTGGACATGTCAACGGCAGCGGACACGACAGCAGTGGCGAGCCACGAGTTGGCAGGTGTGCGGCTTTTCGTTGGTGGCGGCCGGTGATCTTGCGGAGTGGTGTCCAAGCGAGCCAAGGAAGGAGAAATCTGCCAACGTTAACATTTAAGAATCTCTAACACTTTCACTGCAGAACTCGCTGATGGTGTGTTAGTGACAACCAACAGACGTGAGAGTCAAACCACGCATAGTAACAGAACCTAGCTAAAACAATCCGCATCTTACAATCTATTTTGCCCAACCATATTAAGTAGCTATATCAAATTCCGGGCCATACCCAATTGCCATCGCTATGAAGTCAAAGTCAAATTTAGTCATCATGATCTGCCGATCTCGATGCTCCGCCTACGAGATGTACACCGGCAGTCGGCTCCCCAACAGCTCGCTCTTGGAGATCTGCAGGTCGCCTCTGTCAAAGTCGTGCAGCGTCAACCAGCACAGCATGCGGAAGACGAGCACACACCAAATCGACGCCGCATCGGGCTCGATCCGCTCGGCCTCTTCCTTCGAGCCCTCCTCGCAAACAGACTCGGCGTCAGACGGATCCCCGGAGACGATATCTTGCGGCCGTAGAAACGGCGACTTGGTCGGCGACGTCGGCGTGAGTGGCGCATCGTGATGGTCGTAAAAGGTCATCTTGCTGAGCGAGCTGGCCGCCCGCTTCTTCACTTCGTGGAGCACATCGCCAAAGTAGATGTCCATAAACTTCTTCTGCCGCTCCTCGGGGCTAGCCGCGCTGAGCTCCTCGAACTTGCGCGTCCCCCTCCACCTAACAGAGGCTGCGTCCGACTTCTTCCCCCCTGTTGTATGGCCGTCGTCATCTTCATCGTCGCCGTTGAGCATCTTCAGAACTTCCTGGAAGTGCTCGCGAATGACCGTCCTGACGAGCCCCCGCCTCTGCTTTAATAGATATTTGTCGCATGCTGCGATAGCGTCGTGGAGAGAATCGAGGAGCTCCATGTTGTACCCGGGCCTAGACTTCTTGCCCTTCGCAGCCGGCTTCTCTTTATCGGGAACAGGTGCAAGTTGTATCTTGACGTCGCTCGATGGCGTCTGGCTCTCCTCATCGTTCGCAAAAGGCTTTCTGTTTCTAATCTTGGACGGCAACTTTTGCAACAAGCCTGCTGCCCAGCCCTCCTGGGCTCCGGTTGATTGCGCGCCATTCTCTGGAGGTGCCCTTGCCGAGCTCTTCTTTTCCAATTTCGCCATCTCGAGCAGCTTCGTCTTCTGGAAGAGAAGCTTCTTCTCGTCCAGTCGCCGCTGCTTTTCCTCCGCCTTGTTCTTCCCCAAGGCTTCCACGACGCCTTGAGCAAGCCTCACAAACTGCTTCATCCCCGGGATGCCGTCGGAGCTGGTTTGTAGATGTTTGTAGTACTCGTTGATAAGCCTTCGTAGGTTGAAGAAGTTCTTGTCCCAGTGGTATGGTGTGGGATTCGGCAGCATTCGGAAGGGCGTCCCCTTGACATGGAGAGATTTGGCCAGCATACCAACGAGCTCGAGGGGAACTGTGAGAGACATTGTCAGTGAAATTGAACGCTTGAGGGTGGCGGTTGCTAGCTCTTACCAGGAAAGAGGTGGGTGTGTTTGCTGTCGGGCTGCCGGAAATAGCTGGCCGTGATGGTGTTGCAGTTCATCAGCACCATGGTCTCGGATATCTCGTTCATACTCCCCAGCTGCAATATCCCGAGATCTCTGGGATCCTCGGTCACGACACCCAGCCGTCTGACATCACTGCGGGCGCGGAAAATGGTCGAGACAGAGCCACAGCACAGCTCCTTCACCTCATCCACGGGAATCACCCGGTTTTCCTGAAACCGGCTTCCGCCACTTATTTGGAAGGTAAACATCAACCCGAGATCCGTGACCGTGGTGCCCGTCAGGATGAACCCGTTCCCTTCGGCGCGGTACCGGTCTTTCGACCGATCCCACTCCTTCCAGTATATGCCCATCATGGCGGCTATTTCCAGCAAATGGCAAATTGTCGTGGTTGCGTAGGGCTTCTTAACGTCTGTTGGCATGTTGTCCCAGCTGCGGTTCTTCGCTTGGAGCGCCACGGCGAGCGTGTGGCCCCTCAGCTCCGGGTTTCTTTCGTCTTCTAGCTTCATCTCTGGCGTGATGATGGTATCCGGGTAGTGTTCGTTCGCCCATTCTCGGCTGGCTCGCTCCATTGTGTGAAGCTGCGAGAGCAGGGTGACCCAGGTGGCGCGTTCGTTGTCAGCCGTGTGCACCTTGTTCTCGCGGGAGCCCTGTCGTTGTGCCTCCTCTTCTGATGCAGATAGGGTACGGGTGTTTTTGAAGCTTTCGTCCGTCCCCGAAACGAAATGGATCGGCACGCCCTTGACGGGTCCGTTCATATTCTCTGGAGGGCAGACGAAAATGACTGGCGCTTCGAATTGCACCTCGAATCGTAGCTCGGTTGGCCGGAATATTCGTTTTGTTGTTTTCCACCACTCTCCCATCACGTTCTCGCCGCAATTGGCGAACCCGGCAGCGGAGGCATAGTACTGCTGGAGCACCTGGGCAACAGTGCCTAGGAGAGCAACCAGCGACACGACCAAGGCCACCCACCCAAGGGCGATCTCGTCTCCGTTGCCACCATTATTGTTGTTGTTTCCGCCGCCGCCGCCGCCGTTGCCGTTGTCAGACATCGCTCGGCAAGGCCGGTGTCGACCGGTGCGAGGTCAGACCTCAGGACGAGAGATTGGATCGAAGCAGCTCGAAGGTCGAAGTATTCAGTACGGACAAAGTAGATCGTAGCTAGAAAAGCGCACAGGCAAAAACCAGCCGAGAACAGGACGCGAGCAAAGAAAGCGACAGAAAACAAATGCCGTATATTACAGTCCGATCATTGCGAAGAGCGTTTTGAACGGAAAATTCTGAGGGGCGTCTTGGTTTTAGGGGGTAACGGCAGCGAGGCTCTGGTCGCAGTGAGCTGCGCGCCCATCGCGGCCAGGCGCTTTGGGCACGGATCCTGCAGCGGCCTCGGAGAGAGCCTCATCGCAGCGTCTTGGGGCCGGGGAGGCCAATCGTGGACGCCAGTGGTCAATTCGGTTTAGCGGGTGGTTGTTGGCGAGCGCTGGGGTTCTCAGCCCCAAGCTCCCAAGCCCGGTCCGCCAATACCTGCCATTTTTCCGCTTCTCCCGCAGACGCTTGTTCCATCCCGTGGCCCAGTGTGTTTCGCCAAGCAACCACAAGCCCGACCAATGTTCCCTTTTTCGCGCGCGGGCAGCATGTTGCAGACTCGCTGCAGGTTTCCTCTCGTGGGACAATAGTGTCGAGTTGTCTGTCGCACGAATGCGAAGCAGATGCAGGACGATGGCTCAGCCGAAGCGATTCGACGACGAGTTTGTCGTGGTAATAAATTCTGCAGCTGAGCCACAATGGGAGCCTGTGCCAAGCCTGCCCGCCGTGCTCACCAAGAGGGTGTCTGTTGTCTGGCCGGGGACTGGAACCACATTGGCAGGCACCTGCGGCGATCGTTCGTGCCGCTGTGGAGTGCCCCATTCTCAGCTGTCGGCTGTTGGCGGTCTCAAACTGGAACCTGTGAATTTGGGGTTGAAGCTCGTCTGGTGGGATGCTGGGCCGCACTTAGCGATCGTCGAATATTGCAATACCTCCGAGGTGTGATCGTGGATGTATGGTTGACGCGTTCAGTTGGAGATCGAGAACCCCAATTGAACCGCAGCAGCAAACGAACCGCAGCAAACGCTCTGTCTGTCACAGTGACGTCACCATCTCCATCGCACTTTCCAGTCGACAGAACAAACCATCAAGGTCGACTTTCGAGGCAATGCATTCAGATAATTGCAAGCACGCTCTTTCCAGGCATCAAGCTCCTTAATTGACACTTTTCCATCAAAATGCAAGCCGCAACGAGTATCAAACATCACTGCGCGCAGCCCAACGTGGCGAGCGACCCTCGCAGCACAAAAGCACCATCCTCGAAACCGGCGCCGCATTAACACAGGACTTTTCGCCCGTCAAAAACGTCTGCGCCCATCTCAACGCTTTCCACGTCTACGCATCCGACCCGACGCGATGGGTCGAGACCAACCACTATTGTGGTCACTTGACCGAAGGCACGTCACCCACACAGCCCCCTCGAACCTAATTTCCGACCCACCTGCTGACAGCCATCTGAAGATGTCCGGCAATGCCTCCTGTATGACAGCCCGGGACCGGGAGCCCGGCTTCTGGGGGTTGAGTACATGATATCTCCTGCCCTGTATGAGACGCTCGACCAGGAAGAGCGCCAGCTCTGGCACAGTCACGTCTTCGAAGTCAAGTCTGGAATGCTCGTCATGCCGCAGCCATCGGCGCTGGCCCCGCAAGCTGCCTGGGAGAAGGCCGAGACAGCAGAGATGGAGGGGGTCATCCACCTGTACGGAAAGGTCTACCACCTGTGGCAGGTCGATAAAGGCCACAAAATACCGTTGGGCAAGCCCGAGCTCATGACGAGCATCACGGCTGCTGACCAGATTCAGGATCTGGAAAAGGTCATGGATGAACGAGACACCCGGTTCCCGGGAACTGACTGGCGGAGGAAGAAGGAGATTCGGGAGCACATCCCGGAGCCGAAAATACACCCAGGTTTGTGTCCGACTCCGCATGACAGGTGGACTCCGCTGACTCCCGTTCCGGTGACAGATGCGGATACGACATGGAAGAAGTGATCCATCTCAAATCAACAGCGTACTCCACAACGTTCCAGGATCTCGAGCCACCTTAGTAGGCTAAGATATCAGCCATGTACAGTATCCACAGGCGTGGTGGCAGAGTGGTCTAATGCGATTGACTCGAAATCAATTCCCTTCGGGGGCGCATGTTCGAATCATGCCCACGTCGATGTATCACCAACACTTCAAAGCAGTGTGTCAACTTTTTGCTCGTTGAGCCTGTCAATGGCGTCCTACATTTTTGCCCCTGTCCAGGTAAATACGAGATCTCTAAACAAGCCCCAACGACCCAGAAGTACAACATTCCACCCACACAATAAGCGCTGCATAACTTTTTGGGGTTGTCAATTAAAACTGGAAAGTTGAAGGGAACTTCATTATATACTCATACAGATCCTTATGCCCCTGATCCAACGCCAGGTCTGCAGGCGTATAGTCATTAACACCTCCCGCCGCGATCCCTCTGTGATCGCCCTGCTCTCTGTATTCGGAAAGAAGACGCCTGGCTACCTTCTCATGGCCCATCATAGCCGCATAGTGCAACGGGGTCATTGCGGCCCACCCCTGCGTGTCGTATTTGGCACCCCCTTTGAGTAGGATCTCCACAAACGGAAGATTGTTCTGGATAACAGCGAGATGAAGTGGTGTGAAAGACATGGTGTCTGAGACATTCACATCATCCCATCGGATATCCTCTTCCTCGATATCATCCGCGCCGTCGTAGTATAGCGCGACGTGTAGCGGAGTACGGCCAAGGAGATCGCGGGAATGTTTCAACGACTCACCAAACAAGGTCGAGTGCATTATTACTGCCTGCCTTGGGAGTATACCTCCTCCTATCAATGGACCGGTAGCTGTGGTAAGCAGAGGTCTGACGGGAGGAGACGTGTATGACCTTAGCTGGTCGACGCAACCTTCAAAAATTCGCCAATACCTCACCATATTGTCAAGTGCGTCGCTGTGTGGGAGTCCAACGATGCGCTCCATTGACTCAAATTCGATCTCGTGGTCGCTCGCCGCGTAATGAGTAGATAACAGATCGCCGATATTCTCATATGTCGATAGAGGCCAGTGTATGCCTCCTCCGGGCCACGGGTAAGTGCCTAGCTCGCTAACAGCACGCAATGTACCATTGCGGATATCACCCGAGGACGAAGACAGTAGTCGGTTGCTGAGTTGGATGATATGCCTCAGCTCAGCCTCGGCTTCGATATCGAGCTTTGCAAGCGCTGCCCATGGCCCATCAGAGACTGATTCTCCTTTCCGAGGAACCGAGGAAGGGAGTTGGTCCAGGAACGTTTGGGCGTCTTGTATGCTGGATCTCGTTCTTCGTGCCCATGAGGCTCTCAATGACCTTTGTGGTGGTCAGCAAACAAAGTCAGGTGGATACAATTTGGGGACGACGGACAGCTCCCTGAGGGATTCCCTCTCCGTATCGATATCTGATGGCCCTGTTGGAGAACCTGGGACGTTTGAGTTGCTGGCAGATCCCGTGGGTTGATGTCCCCGGTGATTGTGCCGTGGAGTTGCGGTGTCGTTCCCGGAGCACTCAAGCTCCTGTTCCTCGCAGCGGTCACATTTTTGCCCTGGCCAAATACGATCCACGGGCTGACACTGGTAGAAGGTCAGTCCTCAACGAGTCAATTGTTCACTGGTGCAAGTTCAAACCTTCTTCTTATCAGCCCGACAACGCGCACATTTTCGGTAATTCAGCTTGCGTCTTCTCTTAGGTCGAGTGCCCTCCATTGTGCTTTGGTCGGTGGACATGGCAGATGAGAAATTCGGGCAGGGTGTGAGGGCTGCCATGTCGGCAGTAAATCACATCGCCCCTGCCTTTTGATGCGGGGGCTGGCCGCCCCTGTCGCACTCGTCGTGCCCGCTGGTCGCACTGGTCGCACTGGTCGCACTGTCGCATTAGCCCGGGTTGGGCCGCATGGCGATTTCTGGTAGGTGCAATCCCTGTGTCCTTTGTGCAGGTTGAAACGGCGGGGAGGGACAGTCGCCATAGCCAATCACGCATCGTTCGCTACTGTCGCACTGGTCGCCACTGGTCGCCACTGGTCACCACTGGTCGAAGGGTGCCGCCCGCCAGCCGAAGGGCGGGCAGGTTCTCGGATCGTTGAAAGTACAGTCAACCCTCTCCATAAGAATACGGTTCCATTAGAATAATCGCTTTGTAAGAATAAAATCTCGGCCCCCGTAAGAATTTGTATGGCAAATAAGAATAACCTGTTTATTGGAATTATTCTTAT
>Ga0247758_1001287_pt1 | contig 19335 bp, 16 predicted proteins | sample UWRJL156409C4_FD_180950 | JGI IMG/M metagenome (GOLD analysis project Ga0247758, IMG submission 180950) | Plant litter microbial communities from Arlington Agricultural Research Station in Wisconsin, United States - UWRJ-L156-409C-4 | ecosystem: Environmental > Terrestrial > Plant litter >...
GACAGAAGGACCACAACCGGATGCAGGGCTCGCTCCGGCTGTGGCGCATCATCTTCATCGGCATCGCGCTCCTCTCCTATGTCGTTGCAGCAGCATTCTCTTCGGGCGACATGGACGTCACGTACATCATCGGAGGACTGGCGACCGCATTCCTCATCGGCTTCTTCCTCACCCGCAGACGCCTGCAGCAGCTCAACACCGAACTACAGATCCTGGGCTATGAAACCTTGCTGCTCGCTCTCCCAAACGTCCACGAGCGTGTCGCCGCCAGCCTGCTCTTCAAGCACCAGCTCGAGCTGAAGCGCTACCACGACCAGAACCTGCGCCAGAACGGCTACGTCTTCTTCGTGGGCGTGGTCTGCGTGCTGGTGGGCTTGGGCATCATCGGACTCGCCGTGACGAGCGTCGGAGACAAAGACACCGACGGGCAGATCACGATCGCAGTACTCGGGGCGGCCGGCGCTCTACTCTCCGGAGGCGTGGCGACCATCTTCATCCGGATGCACGAGGGCTCGGCCGAGGCGCTGCAGCTGTTCCACCACCGCTTGGCCATCGCCAACCGCCTGTACCTGGGCAACCTGTTCGCCGCGATCGGGACGACCTCGGACCGCCGGGACGCACTGAGCGCGAAGCTCGTCGAGGGAATCGTCAACTCGGTGGTCGCCGAGGGCACCGACGAACCCAAGCCCAAGCCCAAGCCGTGAGCCATCAGGCCGCCGATGCGGGGCAGGGCGAACGCCTCCTCGCGTGGGCCAACCGCCTCACCCTCAGCCGGCTGGCCCTGGTGATCGCGCTGGGGATCGCCTCCGCCGCGACGGCCGGCTCGATCTCCTCGCTCACGGTCGTGCTGCTGACCTGCATCTGGCTCAGCGACGTGGTCGACGGCCCGCTCGCCCGGCGCGGGCAGCGGCTCGGCGCCGCCCCACGGCGCGACGGCCAAGCGCTCGACCCCGTGGTCGACGACCTCGCCTACGCCGTGGGATTCGTGGTGCTGTGCGAGGTCGGGCTCGTGCCGCTCGGCTTCGTGCTGCTGGTGCTGCTCGTGCGCTGCACGTTCACGCTCACCCGCATCGTCGGTCTCACGCAGGACCGGCCGTTCCCGCGACCGCGCATCACCGGCAAGGTCATGGGCGTCACGCTCGGCCTCGGTCAGTGCTGCCTGGCGGCCGGGGCGGCGTGGACGCTCGCCCCCTTCGACCAGGACGGCGCGCAGACCGTGATCCTCGTGGTGATGACCACCACCTGTGCGATCGCGCTCGCGGACTTCTGCTTCGTGAATCGCGCGGTCGCCCGCGAAGCGGTCAGCCCGCGTAGGACGGAGCCCGAACCGGCTGAGGTGCGTCGTCCTGCCGCTCGACCCGCACCGGGTCAACGACACGTCGTGCCTGTGCCGCGCACGCCACGAGAAGCGGGTACCCCGCACCCGTGAACGGGACGCGGAGCAGGTCGTGCTCCACCGTGAGCCGCACGTCCTCGAAGGCCGTGCCGAGCAGGGCCGCGTAGCCCGCTGGCGGACGGACGTGATCCCCCCGGTCGCGCTCGAGCATCCAGCGCGCGCTGCGAGAAGCCTCCGGGACGGCCACCACGTCCGCGGTGAGCAGCATCCCGCCGGGGGCGAGGCGCTGGCGGGCCCCCTCGATCATCGCGCGCGCGTCCCGGTCGGAGAGATGATGCAGGACCCCCATCGCCCAGACGACGTCGAACTGCCCGTCCAACGCACCGACCTCAGTCGCCTCCGCGTGCACGAACGTGTACGCGGGGTCGCAGCGCAGCCGAGCCTGCCGGATGTACCGCGCGTTGTGATCCACCCCCACGTAGACCACGTCCGGAAGGTGATCGGTGACCCCGGCGGGACCGCAGCCGACGTCGAGGATCCGCATTCCCGGACGGACCGCGGCGACGTCCTCGACGAGATGGCGCCAGTACCGGTCACCGCCCATCGTGGTCCGCAGCGCCGAGTAGATCGTGGGGAACGAGCCGAGTCGCTGCACCGCACGGACGACCCTCGACTTGTCGCCACTGGCCGATGGAACCGGAGGGCACGCGCCGCCGAAGGCGCGGGATGGGCGAGGCATCGGCACATCCTATTCCCGCGACCAGCGGCAACCACGCCCGGCCGTCACGACGGGACCGCCTGTCACGATGGGCGCGCATGTCCTCTCACCACGCCCTGGATCTCGACGCGATCGAGGAACGCTTTCGCGCGATCGTCGCCGGAACCCCGTGGAGACAGGTCGAAGACGCCGCCCGAGCATCGGAGACGACGCTGATCCTGGCCAACGGCGGCAACCTCGCGATCGCCCAACACGGGGCGACCGATCTCACCCTCCTCACCGGGAAGCGGGTCATCGCGCCCGGCAGCGCGGTCACGACAACGGCGATCGCCAACGAGGTGGGCTTCGAACGCTGGCTGGGACAGTGGGTGACCGACGAGCTCCGCGGGACCACGGCGGCGCAGCGCGAGGCGACGATGGTCCTCGGACTGTCCTGCTCCGGTGTGTCGCCCGCCGTCATGGACGCGATGCACGTCGGAACGCAGCTGGGCGCGACCTCCGTGCTGCTCACCGCGAAGCAACCGGCCACCCCATCGCCGGCCGTGCGAACGGTGACGTTGGGCGCGGCCTACTACCACAGCGCCGAGATCATCATGCAGCTCCTGCTGTACCAGCTGGCGGTCGCGCAGGGTGCATCGCTGCGCCGGATCGAATAGCTCCGTGCCTCCTCCGGAACCGCGCTCCGACCCAGAGGAGCTGCTCAAGATACGCCGCCGGCTGGCGATCCTCGCGGTCGTCTTGGCCACCCTCGGGAGCATCATGGTGCTGGTCGTGGCGCTCGACGCGGGAGACGCGGCGGACGCCGTCGGCCACGTCGGCGGAGTCGAGCTCATCGTCCTGGCCCTCGCCATCGCCGCCCTGAGCCTGGTGTTCACGCCCGCAGCGCTGCTGTGCGCCGCCGCCGGCTACGTCGCAGGAGCAGCGGAGGGCACCGTCGCCGCCCTCGTCGGCCTCAGCCTCGGCGCCATGGGCTGCGCCGCCATCGCCCGGCTCGTGGGAACGCCCCAGGGCGCCCCCGCCCTGGGGCGCCGAGCGGAACGGCTCGCGAACTGGATCTCCGTTCGCCCACTCCGTTCCATCGCCGTGGCGAGACTCATCCCCGGCGTGCCGTTCCACCTCGTCAGCTACGTCTCCGGCCTCACGAACGCCTCACTGCTGAGCGTCGGGGCGGGCACCGCGCTCGGCTTCGCCCCGCGCGGCTTCCTTTTCACGGTCCTCGGCGGCACGATCGGGGACCTCGACCGGCCCGAGACGCGCGTCGCCGCCATCCTCAGCGTCGTCCTGCTCGTCGCCTTCGCCGTGATCGGCAACCGCCGGTGGGCGGGGCGGGGCCCGCTCTAGCGGATCCAGCCGAAGCAGATGCCGACGGTCAGCGCGGCGGCCGCGGCGACTTCCGCCTGAAAGACCGCCGGGACGAGCCGCGGAGCAGCAACCGGAGCGCCCTCGTCTTTTGGCGAGTCTCAGGCGCCCCGGCCACCAATCGAACACCCAGTCGCCTGGGCACGACACAGTGTATCGAGTGAGCGTGAACATCAGCTCAGTGCCGCCTACGTTCGTTCGCGCGCGAGAATCACTTCTTGGCCTTCGGCAGCTTCACGGTGAGCTTGCGCACCACCGCAGCGCCCTTCTTGGGCTTGGCGGTCAGCGTCAGCTTGATCGTGCGCTTCTTGCCCACGGCCTTACGCAGCGCCCCGCGGACCTTCACGCGCACCGTGACGGACTTCCCCACCTTCACCGTGTACGGCACGGTCGCCTTGGCCTTCTTCGTCAGCCGAATGGTCAGCCTGCCCTTGCACGTCGTCTTGGCCTGGCAGCTGAGCTTGACCTGCATCGTCTTGCGGTCGCGGCTGACGGTGGGCTTCCCGATCCGGACGGCGGGCTTCGCGCGCGGCTTGACGGGCGTCGACGGCTTGGGCACGGGCGGAGCGATCGGCGCGGAGCTCACCTCGTACACGCCGGGGCGATCCGCGGTGGGGAAGCCCGGGGTGGAGTCACAGGGATCGCCGATGCCGTCCTTGTCCTCGTCCTCCTGCCCGATGTTCGGTACGTCGGGGCAGTTGTCCTCGTCGTCCCGCACCTCGTCCCCGTCGCGGGTGATCGCGACGACGGCGGTCGCCAAGCCCTCGGCCCCGTTCGCATCGGTGACCTTCATGGTCATCAAGCCTTCGTAGGTGCCGGGGTACCGGTACGAGGCCGTGGGACCGCTCGAGGTGATGTCGACCGTTCCGTCGTTGTCGACGTCCCACTCCCACTGGACGATGTCCGCGGAGACCCCGTACGAGCCCCGGGCATCCAACGTCAGGTCGGACCCCGCGACCCCCACGTACGGGCCCCCGGCCCACGCGAACGGCTGATTCAAGGACGTGTCGATCGCCGTGTCGATCTCGCCGGCGGCCTGCGAAGGCGACGAGCTGTAGATCCCACCGTTGGTCTCCTGGGTAATGCGATCCAGGTCGGAGTTGCTCGCGCCCCCGACGTTGACCGCATGTACCTCAACGGGATCGATCGCGAGCGAGCCCTGGATGATGTCGTCTGCGGTCAGCCCCGAGATCGGCTCCGGAGAGAGAGCGGGCGCGTCGGTGAGGACGACCGTCATCTTCTTCACGCCCGCGCGCCACGTCATGCCGTAGGCGGCGTTCAGCGCCGAGAACATGGTCTCCGGCGTGTCACCCCCGTAGCCGAGCGCAAGGGACTGGATCGCGTCGACGGCCTCCGTCGCCGAGCTCGTGAAACCCTGCCCGATCCGGTACGGATAGTCCCCCGTGTCACCGGTTCGCTCGGGGAAGTCCCGGTAGTCGATGACGGCGAACCGCGCGCTGCTCGTCCGTGCCGAGACATCGTTGACGATCTGGCTGGCCGCGGCCTTGGCGGAGTTGATCGACGAACCCATCGATCCTGTCGTGTCGATGACGAAGACGATGTCGACCGCCCCACCCAACGAGCCGCCGCCGGTGCCGAAGTCACCGTACCCAGCCAGCAGGTTGCCGATCTGCTGGTGACCCGTGGGGTTGTAGTGGTACCACTCAGCCGACGTGAAGGTGTCGAACTCGTGGATCCACCGGTCGTCGTTGCGATGCGTCGCACGGCCGTCGGGCTCGTGCCCGGCGAACAGGTTCTTGATCTGATCCACGTAGACGATCTGAGGGCCGCCCTCCGCGTTCACCGTGTTGACCGCAGCGCGCTGAACCGCGTCACCCTCGTCGCCGAGCGCACGGACCTGCCGGCCGACGTCGTACTCCGTCCCCACTCCGAGCACGCGCGTACCGAGGGTCAGACCGGCGTCCTTCTCCAGATACGGATAGGCCTTGAGCACGATCTTCGCATCGCCGCTCATACGGGACTTCAGATCTCTCAGCAGCTCGACGGTGTCTTCACCGACCGTCGCAAGATCCCGGCGCGCCGCATCGATCCGGTCCTTGCAGTCATGCGGATCGCGAAACCCGACCGCGAAGCACTGCTTGACGATGTCAGCGAACTCGAGATCGTTGCCGCCCGCGCTGAACATGACGAGGTCGGTGCTCTTGCTGATCGCGTTCCACTGCGCCTGCATGTACCGCGTGCACACGAAGTCGACGGTGGTGAGACCCGAGCGCGGAACCGCCACGGGATCGTGGAGCTCGTACTGCTCGTCATCGCGATAGGCGGATGCACATCTCCCGGTGTCCTTCGCCGCCGCGAGCGCCGCAGGATCGTCTGCCGAGATCGAATACGGGAAGACGGTGGTGACGCTCTTCTCGTCCATCTTCCGCCGGGACCCGACGTTGGCGATGACCGCGCCAGAGCACGCCCGGTTGGAATAGATGACGTTGAACTTGTCCTTCAGCGTCTCGAGGTACCGCTCGGCCCAGTTCTTGTGGCTACGAAAGCAGCTCTTCGGGCCGTAGTAGTCCCCCGCCCCGTTGCCCGCCGAATACGAATCCCCGACCTGCACCACCCGGAGTGGCTGGGCGCTGCTCGCCGCCCTCGCATCGAGCGACGACACGCCGAGGAGAACCACCCCGACCAGCCACGCCATCCCCAACCGTGTCACTGCTGATCCCCGAATCATGGAGCGGTAGCGTATCCGTAGCTGCTACGAACTTACAATCTTTCGAAACATACGTGTTACTCAAATGCCCGTCTGCGGTTCCCATCAGCGGCCCAGCGCAGTCGACTACCGGCTCCACAGCTCGCCCAATTCCTCGACGACCCGTTCGCGCGTTGCGCTCAGGCGCCGGAAGGTGAGCCGCGCCCCGGACTCCGTCGTCCACGGGCCGTCCGCTTCCGCGACGGAGACGGCATCGGCGCTGGGCGGGTAGAGCAGCGCGCCAGCGGCACCAGACGGGGCGGTCGCCATGTAGCTGGTGAGCTGGTAGAGGTCGGAGCGATCGACTCCGTCCGGTCGATAGGGGTTCGCAGCCAGCCGCTTGTACTTGGCGTCCAGGACCAGGCAGGTCCGCAGCCGGTCGTCGGAGACGACGATGTCAGGCCGGATGCGTCCGAGCCGGCGCCCGGTCGTAGGGCTGGAAAGCAGATGCCGTCGCTGGGAGGTGCGCGCGGCGTGCTCGACGCTTCCGGCACCAAAGGCCCGCTTCGCGCAGGCCACGAGGAAGAGCTCCCACACCTCGGCGACATCGACGAGCGCCCCGCTGACCGCCGACTCCTTCGCCGTCGAAATGCGTCCCTGGCCGCGAGCGATCGCGTGCGACAGCCGGGCGGCACGACGATATCCCACGGTGATCGGGGTATAGCGGACGCGGTCGAGCTCCCGCAGCGACGGAAGCTGCGGGTGCGCGCCGACCGCCCCGCGAAGATCTCGCATCAGGTCACCTACCTGCGCAGGGCGCCACGTCGGCGTGATGAGGCGCAGCGCGCGATCCAGGGCGACGTCGGCGCACACCAGCACCCGGGAGAGATCGTGATCCATCCGCTTCGGACGATCGATCGAGACGGCGCGATCGGCGATGCCGCGAGCGCGCAGTGTCGCCGTGGCCCGCACGTCCAAGCGTCCTCGCAGCTGTGCGGCGACCGCGCGCTGCTCCCCACGGAAGGCGGGGCGCGCGTGGCGCGAGGCATCCGCGATCAGCGCCGTCCAGATCATGGCGAGCAGCTGCGGAATCACCGCGGTCCCGCCCTCGAGACCAGCCGCGTTGGGGATCACGGGCACGTTGACCGCCTCGGCCATCCACTCGGCCAGGACCGGGAAGCCCAGACGCGGCTCGATGCGCAGCGCACGCCCGGCGACGTTCAGTTCGCCGACGAACCGACCTGCCCGATAGGTGCCGTGCTGGTCTCGGATAATCAGAGGATGCACGTCATCGTCGTCGGCCAGCGCACGCGCGCCGGACAGTCCGATGACGAACTCGGAGGGCCGGATCGGCAGCACGTGCCGATCCAGCCACGCGCGTTCGTCGTCATCCGGCTCGCGGTCGGCCGGCCCCAGGTCGACGAACGTGAGCGGCTCAGTCACGGCTTGGCGGTCAGGAGCTCGTGGAGATCCTCGATGGTCGTGCTCCGGTCGCCGGCGGGCAGGCTGGCGAGATACTGCTCCAGGAGCGGACGCAGCTGGAAGCGCCAGAGATCCTCGATCGGCGACATCGCCCCGGAGGCGTCCCAGAGGTAGGACTGGCGCACGTTGGAGTAGGTCGAGATGGTGCGATGCAACAACCGTGCGACGTCAGCGAAGATCGTGTGCCCGATCTCGTACTCCTCACCGAGCTCGTCGATCTCGGCGATCCGACGGTTGACCGCCACGGCACGATCCGCGAAGACCTCCAGCTGCTCCGTCAAGGCCCGCTGCTCTCGGTGCTTGCGCGGCGTGCCGAGGGACCTGAGCCTCACGTCGACGATCTCCAGGAGCATCGGCCGGCTGAAGGGGCAGGGATGCCAGTGGAAGCGACGGCGCATCGCGAAGTCGATCTGCTCCACCGACTGGTCGATGAGGTTCATCGTGCCGATCACGAACAGGCGCGCCGGAATCGCGATCTCGGTCGGAGCGTCGCCCTGCAGGCCGGGCAGCACGGCGGTCGCGCCTCGCTTGTCCGGCTCCAACAGCGAAAAGGCCTCCCCGAGCATGCGACTGAGATCCGTCCGGTTGATCTCGTCCAGCACGATGACCCAGGGGATCTCGGCCAGATCAGGAGTCTCGGCCGCCTCGGCGGACAGCGCGTTGATCCGGTGCAGCAGCGTGCCCTCCCGGTACACGGTGTCACCACCTTCGATGCGCATGCCACGGACGAAGTCCTCGTAGCCGTAGGCCGGGTGCAGCTGCAGCCAGTCGCGGCGCGTCTCCACCAGTCGCTCGACGCGCTCGGTCGACTCGAAGTACCGCTTGGCGCCCCACGCCTGCAGCGCCGCCCGGCGGATCAGCAGCCCGATCAGCTCGCGGACGCGGTGCGTCTTGCCGGTTCCGGGCGGGCCGTAGAGGATCGCCTGGTTGCTCCACTCGAGCGCCTCGATCAAACTGACACCGTCCGCGTCCTCGCCGCCGTCCTCCTGCGCACTTCCTCGCCAGATTCCCATCAGGGGCCGGTAGTAGAAGTCCAGGTAGTCACGCGGCCAGCTTCCGGCGATGTCCTGCTCCTCGAGCGCACGACGGATGAGCAGGATCCGCTCGTCGACGTCTCGATCCACGTCATCGTCGGGAAGAAACTCGGCAAGGGCCTCGGCGATGAGCAGCTTGTGCGTCCCGCTGCTCATGCGCTCGAAGTGATCGGGGTGCAGCAGATGCAGGACGATGTGCCGCATCTCCCGTCGCCACTTCCGCTTGGTGCGATCGGCGAACCTCCTGGTCTCGCCGGGGTCGTCCAGCAGCTCCCTCGCCCCGCTGCCACCGAGCGCCTTCACACGCTTGGTGAAGTCGACGAGGAACGAGATCTGAAGGTCCCTACGGGTGTTGAAGCCCACGCCCGGACCGCCGATGCCGTGCGCCATCAACCGCCCGAACTCGTTGTCCGGGGAAACCGATTCACCCAGCGGCCCGAGCACGCGATTGATCACGGCCAGCTTTCCCGCCTGCGACACCGACTCGGTGAACAGGAAATGGACCGCGAGCAGCTCCGCCGCAAGTCGGCGCGCGCCGTCGGAGCCATGCTCGAGCTGCTCGTCGAACTTCTGCCCGAAGCTCTTGTCCGCACCGAGCAGCTCGTTTCCGTTGAAGAGCCCGTCCAGCTCGTCGACATTGGCCTGCGTCCAGATCTCCGCGTCCGACCAGAGGCTCCCGTCCCCCACCAGACACGTTTCCCGCCACCTCGCGGCCGCGTCGTAGATGCCGCTCTCCACCCCGGTCTTCCACTGAGCCATGGACACGACGCTATCCGAGGACGTGCGCGACGTCCGCCACCCCGCGTCCAACCGCTTTCCTGAGCTGGGCAACCGAGCAGGACGGCCCCGCCGCGAGGGACCGGGCGCGCTGGTCAGCGGCCCGTCCTCGTGCCTCTCCCGTCCGCCCGACTACTTCCCGATCCCGAGCCAGACGAAGATCTGCTCGTAGACCTGGTCGATGATCGGTGCGATGAAGTCGCGACCGTCGCCGTAGGTGATCTCCCCGACGAGCCCCTCGGAGAACGCGGCCTCCCACGCCTCCATCGTGCCGCGACACCAGTACGGCGGCGCGCCCACGAGGGAATCGAGACAAGAGACCACGCGGTTCTTCACCACGGTCACGTGGATCGCGGCCGCGCGCGGCTCGGCCTCGAACGTCATGCTGCACTGGCCCTTCATGCTGTCGGGGAAGACCAGCAGCGGGACCAGCACGGGCAGCGCCTCGACGAGCGCCGCGGGACCAGGCGTGACCAGCTTCGGCCACCGGTTGCGGTACTCCCAGAACGCCGCCAGCAGGACGATGGCCATCGACTCTCGACCGAGCTGCGTGAGCCGGTGCTTGCCCACGCCGGTCCGGGGACCGACGCGCTCGGCCAGGCCGGCGTCCTCGATGACGGCCAAGCGCCGCTCGACCTGGTGGTGGCTCAGGCCGTGGACCAACCGACAGAGCTCCGTCCGGCGGATCGGCTCGGGCGCCAGCTCCTGCAGCGTCGTGGAGTTCCACCCGACCGCCAGCGCGGACATCCGGTTCCGGCGATCGTGCCCGGGCGGCAGGACGTCGGAGATGTCCGACTCGGGCCACACGCCCTCGGACGGCCGTGCCGCCCAGATGTCCACGTACGACGACAGCGTCAGGAACTCCAGGCCCGCGGTGGTGATCTCGTACCGGACGCCGTTGGGCATCCCGCCCAGCTCCTCACGACGGACCATGCCCGTGCGATCCAGAGTCTGCAGTCGCTCGATCAGCGTGCTGTGCGGGTACTCGTGCAGCAGCGCCTCGAGATCCTTCGGTTGCATCGGGTTCCCGCGCAGCGCGTCCAAGATGCGGACGATGCGCTCGTCGGCCAGAAGTTCGAGGGTCTCCAGTGCCGTGGAGACCGCCTGCGGTGGATCCTGTCTCACGTTCATCCCGCGCCTTCCTTTGTTGCCCCTCGACCGGGTGGATCGGCCCCACCCTCATCCCTCTGCTCGGAGCGTTTCCCTTGATGCACAGCTCCCCCTCTCGTGCACCTGGACCCTACCGCCCCACGGGCGACTCTTGCACCCGTAGCCGTTTATTGATCTTAGATCTGGAGGCAAAAGTCAAGTCGGACTACAGGCGCGTAACGCGAACCCCGCTGATGGCCCCGAAACTGGGCGCCTAGACAGGCCAGACAAGTGGTGTGACCTGGAGCAAGGCAGCGTCCCGCCCGAACGTTAGACTGCATTCGAACCACACCGGTGTGTAGAAAAAGTGCGGATTCTGCGCAAGAATCGGCACTGTAGTTGTACACAATCGGCAAAGACAGCGTATCGTCTGTGGCATCCTTGGTCCCGATCCGGCAGGTTATCCAGCCAATGCAAGCATTACAGCCAACTAACGAAGACCTCGGCACCGCACTGCGGAGGTTGCGCAAACAGCGAAAGCTGACCATCGAGGAACTGGCTCGCCAGGCAACGGTGCACGGGACATACGTCTCGCTCATCGAGCGTGGTCAAGCCAATCCGACGTGGGACGTGATCAGTTCGATCACCACCGCGCTGAACACCAAGCCCTCCAAGCTCGTCAGCTGGGCCGAAGAGGCATGCGCGGCCAGAACGGCCGCCGAGGGCAACGGCGACACACCCGCCTAGCCCGCACCCGACGCAGAGGGGTACCGGGCCCCGGCTCACGCCGGGGCCGGACCCTCCTCCCCAGCCGCCGCAGACCCACCACGTCCGCCGCGACGGCCCCGGAGCACCGCCCCGCCCGCCGTATAGTCCGACCCATGCGACGCCTAGGCGAAGACGTGTTCCAGATCCCCCTCGTCCCGCGCAGCGGGATCAACGCCTACCTGCTCGGCGACGTCCTCGTCGACGCCGGCACGCGCTTCCACGGGAAGCGCATCCTCTCCGCGCTCACGGGCTACCCGGTGTCGGCCCACGTGCTCACCCACGGGCACGTCGACCACGCCGGATCCTCCAAGCAGGTCACCGCGGCGCTGAACGTGCCCGTCTGGGCCGGTGCACGCGACGCGGAAGCGGTGCGCAGCGGCCACCCGCCGTTCTCCCCCGGGCCGCTCAACGGCATCGGCAAGCTGGCCGGCCGCTTCCCCGGCGTACCGGTCGCCCGCGAGCTGCACGAGGGCGACGAGATCGGTCCCGGGTTCGTCGTGCTCGACACCCCGGGCCACACCGACGGCGCGATCTCCCTGTGGCGCGAGCGCGACCGCGTCCTGGTCTGCGGCGACGTCGTCTTCGCCATGAACATCGTCACGACGGCCCCGGGCGTCCACGAGCCCCTGGCTCTCCCGACCATCGACCCGGTGCGCAACCGCCAGTCGATCCGCAGGATCGCCGCGCTCGAGCCGCAGCTGACGCTGGCCGGCCACGGGCCGCCCCTGGTGGGAGCAGACGCCCTGCGCGCGTTCGCGGCAGGCCTGCCCGCCGACTGAGCACCACTCCTGGCTCCACGGGGCGAGGGCACAAGACACAGAAGTGGACATGGATGAGGCGCGTAGGTAGCGTTGCTCCATGGCGACCAAGCAGACCGGGAAGGGCGGCCCATCCCGCCGGCCGGGCAGGCCGGCGACGAAGAGCCCCGAGCCCACGCAAAGCACCACCGCCGCGCCGCCGCGCGGCCTGCCACCCCTTGCCGCCGCGGCGATCGTGTTCATGGCCGCGGGCGCGGTCCTGATCCTGGAGATCCTCGCCGTCCGCCTGCTCGCGCCCTACGTCGGCCTGACGCTGGAGACCACGACGTCGATCATCGGCGCCACGCTGGCCGGCATCGCCGGCGGCGCGGCCATCGGCGGCATGCTCGCCGACCGCACGGACACGCGACTGCTGGTCGTCCGGCTCCTGATCGGCGGCGGCATGCTCGCGCTGCTCACCGTCCCGCTCGTGCACTGGCTCGGGCCGGGCGTGCGGGGCAAGGGTGACCTGGCCGCGCTGGGCGTCACGCTCGTCGCGCTGGTGCCCGCCGCCGCGGTGCTCAGCGCCGCGTCCCCCGCGGTGGCCCACCTCCAGCTACGGGACCTGACGCGCAGCGGCACCGTCGTCGGGCGGCTGTCGGCATGGGGCACCGCGGGCGCCCTCATCGGCACGTTCGGCACCGGCTTCGTGCTGATCCCCCTGATGCCAGCGAGCACGGCGATCCTGCTCACCGGCGCGGTGCTCATCGTCGCGGGCCTGGTGCTCGCGGTCTCCACCCACCGGGTCTCCAAGGTCGCGATGGTCGGGGCCGCAGTCATCGGGATCGGGCTCGGCACGCTGTCCGCCACCAGCAGCTCGCCCTGCCAGACCGAGACCACCTACCACTGCGCAAGCGTCGCGGTGGCGGCCGACGATCCCGACGGCCGCACCCTGCTGCTCGACAACGTCAGCCACTCGTACGTCGACGTGAAGGACCCGACGCACCTCAAGTTCCCATACGTGCAGTGGATCGCCGACGGGATCAACGGCGCGAACCCGGGCAAGAAGCCGCTGAACGTGGTGTTCATCGGCGGCGGCGGCTTCACGCTGCCCCGCTGGCTGCTGGCCACGCGGCCCGGATCCAAGGCGCACGTGCTGGAGGTCGACGGCGAGCTGGTGGAGTTCGACAAGGAGAAGCTCGGGCTGCGCACCTCGCCCGACCTGCGCGTGACGGTCGGCGACGCGCGCATCAACCTGAAGGACGTGCCCACCGACAGCGCCGACGTCGTGGTCGGCGATGCGTTCGGCAGCTACGTGATCCCCTGGCACCTCGCCACGAAGGAATGGACGCAGGACATCAAGCGCGTGCTGAAGCCCGGCGGGCTCTACGCGCTGAACATCATCGACTACCCGCCGCTGGAAGCGCTGCGCGCGGAGATCGCCACGCTGCGCGACGTGTTCTCCGACGTGCGGATGGTCGCGTTCTCCGACTACGAGGGCAAGCCGCTCGGCGCGAACGCGGTGCTGCTCGCCTCGGACCGGCCGCTGCCGGCGTCGGTCGACTCGGAGCGGGCGGACGGCGTCACGTTCTCGGAGGAGGAGGTCGAGGGCCTCGCGACCGGAGCTCCGGTGCTGACCGACGACAACGCGCCCGTCGACCAGCTGCTGACGATCGACGACTGACGATCCTCCGGACGCGCCGTGGCGGCACTGCCGGACGAGCGGAGCCCGGCGCCTCAGCCGAACAACGTCAGGTCCGGCTCGCGCTCGCCCCGCACCACCGCGAGGTCGACCTCGACGCAGGCGATGCCCCGCGACTCGGCCAGGACCCGGGCCTGCGGCTTGATCGACTGGGCGGCGAGCACCCCGCGGCAGTCGGCCATCGCCGGATCGAGCTGGATGCGCTCCAGGTAGCGGGCCAGCTGCTCGACCGCGTCGATGGTGGCGACACGCTTGATCTCCACCGCGATCCATTCGTCCTGCTCGTCCCGGCACATGAGATCGACCGGACCGATGTCGGTGGGCCATTCGCGACGGACCAGGCGGAAGCCCTCCCCGCAGAAGTGGGGCGCGTCAGCGAGCGCGAGCTGCAGGTGCAGCTCCACGCCGTCCTTCTCCAGCGCCGCCGCCTCCCCCATGTCGTGCGTGACGTCGGAGAGGACGTCGACGATGCGGATGTCCAGCCGGTCCTCCGTCTTGCCCGCGCGCTTGCGCACGACGATGTGACCGTCCTCCTCCTCGATGACCGTCGGCGGCGTCATCCAGTTCTGCGGCTTGAACCCGCCCGTGTCCGCATGGACCATCACGGACCCGTCGGACTTCAGCATCAAGAGGCGCAGCGCCTCGGGCAGGACAGCGGTGAGGCGACCGGTGTAGGTGACCTCGCAACGGGCGACGATGAGACGCATGAGGCCGGGACGGTAGCGGCCGGGTGGGACGGAGGGGCAGCCCGGGCGCCCCCGAAGGCCCCACGAGTGTCAGCTCGTGTACCGCCTCGGTACATCAGCTGACACTCGTGGGGGCTACGCCGCCGGCAGCACGCGGGGGACGGATCCGCGCAGGCGCTCCAGGAGGTCGAGGACCTCGGGGTCCTTGCCCAGCTGCAGGGCACGCTCGGCCGCCTCGATGGCCGCGCTGACGCGATCGGTGCGGGCCAGGGCGTGCGCGTGGCGGGTCCACGCCTCGGCGTCGTCCGGGGCCAGGAGGATCGCCTGCTCGGTCGCCGTCACCTCACCTCCGACATCCCCGCTGAGCTGCAGGACCAGCGCGAGATCCAGCAGGCCCTCCAGGCTGGGGCCGAGGACCCGCGCGCGCTCCAGGGCGTCGCGGGCCGCCTCCCGATCCATCAGCCGCAGGCGCAGGCGCCCGATGCGCTCCCACGCGCTGGCGTCCGACGGCCCGCGGGCCGCGGCGCGCTCAGCGGCCTCCGCGGCCAGATCGATCGCGCCCATGTCCTCGTAGATGCGGGAAGCGAAGCGGTGCGGCGGCGGGCGATCCGGCTCGACCCGGGCCCAGTCGCGCACGGAACGCCCGGCGGCCGGCAGGTTGCCCGCCTGCCAGAACGCGAGCGTCATCAGGCGCAGCACGGCGGGATCACGGGGATCCGCGTCACGCGCGTAGATGAGGCGCTGGGCCGCGAGGTCGTAGTTGCCCTCCGCCATCGCGTGCTGCGCCGCCGTCATGAAGCGCATGACGCGCTCGTGGGCGTCGTCGGGCTTGGAGAAGTCGACGAACTGCAGGGAGCCAGCGGGAACCGTGCGCACGCCGACCTGGAAGTTGACCCGCGCCCACTGCTGGATGTCGTCCTCCCCACCCGTGAAGTAGATGCCGGTGACGTTGCCCACGCCCCACTCCGGGTACGAGAGGCAGCGCGCGTAGCGGTGGACGACCGAGTGATCGGGGACCTGCGAGCCGAAGGGATCGTTGGTCGCGCGATCCTGCTGCTCGGCCTTGCGGGCCTGCGCGGCCTCGTAGGCGCGGCGGCCCTCCTCGGCGCGCGCGGCCTTCGCCGCGGCGGCGCTGACCTTGACGGCGTTGCGGGTGACCCGGCCGCCCCGCGAGTTCTCGGCCAGCGACTCGAGCTGGTCGGCCGCCTCGTTGATCGCCTTGAGGTGCCGCTCGTGCTCGTGCTGCTTGCCGGGCGGGGCGATATCGGGGTGCCAGACCTTCGCCATCTTGCGGCGCGCGAGCTGCACGGCGCGCTGATCGAACGGGGGCTCGAGCTCGAGGAGCAGGAGGGACTGCTCGACATCCAGGATCTGCGGCATGAACCCTCCAGGATATCGCGGGAGTTGATCCTCCCTCCCCGCCCACGATGTCGCAGGTATGCACGTACAGCGTGCATACCTGCGACATCGGGTGGGGCGGCTGAAACCGGCCGGGGTGGCGCTGCCCTTATCCTCGGTCGTCAATGAGCAGCCAGTACGTCTTCACCATGCGGGGCCTGAGCAAGCGGTATCCGCCCGACAAGGTCGTCTTCGACGACATCAACCTGTCGTTCTACCCGGGCGCGAAGATCGGCGTCCTCGGCTACAACGGCTCGGGCAAGTCCACCCTGCTGAAGATCATGGCGGGCAAGGACGAGGACTACCGCGGCGAGGCGCAGCTCGGCACCAACCGCACCGTCGGGCTGCTGGAGCAGGAGCCGCACCTCGACGAGAGCAAGGACGTCAAGGGCAACGTCGAGGACGGCGTCGCCGAGACGAAGGCGCTGCTGGACCGCTTCAACGAGCTGGCCGCCAACTACTCCGACGAGACCGCCGACGAGTTCGCGCGGCTGCAGGAGCAGATCGACGCCGCCGACGCCTGGAACCTCGACACGCAGCTCGAGTACGCGATGGACGCGCTGCGGCTGCCGCCCGGCGACGCCGACGTGAGCAAGCTGTCCGGCGGTGAGCGCCGCCGCGTCGCGCTGTGCCGCCTGCTGCTCCGCGCGCCCGACCTGCTGCTGCTGGACGAGCCGACGAACCACCTGGACGCCGAGTCGGTCGGCTGGCTGGAGCGCCACCTGTCCGAGTACAAGGGCGCGATCGTGGCCGTCACCCACGACCGGTACTTCCTGGACAACGTCGCCGAGTGGATCCTCGAGCTCGACCGCGGCAAGGGCCACCCCTTCGAGGGCAACTACTCCTCCTGGCTGGAGGCCAAGCACAAGCGCATGGCCCAGGCCGACCGCGTCGACAAGGCCCGTGAGCGCGTGCTCGCCGCCGAGCTGGAATGGGTGCGCCAGAACCCCAAGGGCCGCCGCGTGAAGTCCAAGGCGCGCCTGAACAACTACGAGCAGCTCCTGGCGCAGGAGAAGGAAGTCAAGCTCGACCAGGTCCAGATCCACATCCCGGCCGGGCCGCGGCTCGGCGGCGTGGTCGTGGAGGCCAAGGGGCTGAGCAAGGGCTTCGGCGACCGCCTCCTGATCGAGGACCTGTCGTTCAACCTGCCCCCCGGCGGCATCGTCGGCGTGATCGGCCCCAACGGCGCGGGCAAGACGACGCTGTTCAAGATGATCACCGGCGAGGAGCAGCCCGACTCCGGCTCGCTGCGCGTCGGCGAGACGGTGCAGCTGGCGTACGTCGACCAGAGCCGCGATGCCCTGGACGACGACAAGAACGTGTGGGAGGAGGTCTCCGGCGGCCTCGACCAGATCAAGGTCGGCGAGCAGTGGATGAACTCCCGGCAGTACGTGTCCTCCTTCAACTTCAAGGGGACCGACCAGCAGAAGAAGGTCGGCAAGCTCTCCGGCGGTGAGCGCAACCGGCTGCAGCTGGCCAAGGTGCTGCACGCCGGCGGCAACCTGCTGATGCTGGACGAGCCAACGAACGACCTGGACACCGACACGCTGCGCGCGCTCGAAGAGGCCATCCTGGACTTCGCCGGCTGCGCGGTGGTCATCTCCCACGATCGCTGGTTCCTGGATCGCGTCGCGACCCACGTGCTGGCCTTCGAGGGCGACTCGCAGGTGACGTGGTTCGAGGGCAACTTCGAGGCGTACGAGGAGCACCGGCGCGAGCTGCTCGGCGCCGAGGCCGACCGGCCGCACCGCATCAGCTACAAGCGGCTGACGCGGTAGCGATCGCGCGCGCGGTCGCGGTCGCGCGGAGACGGACGCGAGGACGGGGACGTCATCCAGGTTGTTGCCACCCCTCGGCAATAACCTGGATGACGTCCTCGCGGGATCAGCCGGACGGGGCCGCTTGCTACGGTAGTTGCCATGGCAACGATCTCCGTCGCGCACTACACCGACCCCGGCTGTCCCTTCGCCTTCTCCTCCGAGCCGCGGCTGCTGAAGCTGCAGTGGCGCTACGGCGACCAGCTCGACTGGACGACCCACATGATCGTCCTGTCCGAGACGCCCGAGGAGTACGAGAAGAAGGGCCTCACCCCCGAGATGCTGCAGGGCGGAGCGCGCATGCTCCGCGACCAGTGGCACATGCCGATCGACGACGGACTGCGCGAGCGGCTGCACGCGACCGCGCCCGCCTGCAAGGCGTTCGTGGCCGCCCGGCAGTACGCGCCCGAGAAAGCCGACCTCCTCCTGCGCCAGCTGCGCGTCCTGAACATGGGCGGGGGACTGCTCGACGACCCGGCCCTCATCGCCCAGGCCGCGACGCTCGCCGGCATCGACCCGGTCGATCTCGACGCCTGGGTCCGCGACCCCGATGTGACGATCGAACTGAACGCCGACAAGGCCGCCTCCCGCACCCCGCACCCGGCCGCGCTCGCCCAGAAGGCGCGCCTGTCCCCCAGCGGTGACGGCTGGCGCTACTCCGCGCCGTCGCTCGTCTTCGCCGACGCCGACGGCCGCACGGCCGCCGCCCCGGGCTTCCAGCCCAACGAGACGTACGAGGCGGTGCTGTCCAACCTCGACCACACGCTCGAGCAGCGCGACAAGCCGGCCGACGTGACCGAGGTGCTCGAGTGGGCGCCCTACCCGCTCGCGTCGATCGAGGTGGCCACGCTGCTGGACATCTCCCTGGACGCAGCGCGCACCGCGCTGTCCGCGGTGGCGACCGAGACCCCGGTCGGGCAGGACGGGTACTGGAGCCTGGCGAACTCGCCTACCGGCTCGTTCGCTTAGCGAGTTCGGCAAACTCGCCTGGCGGCTCGTTCGCTTGGGCAGGGCCCTCGAACATCGCGGCGAATCGGGTTCTCAGCCGCCCGCGAGGGCGGCCAGTTCGCGGAGCGCGGTGGGGATCTCGTCCGGGCAGGACACCACCGCGTCCGCGGCGCACAGGTCGTCCAGCTCGAACGGGCCGGTCGCGATCGCGATCACGCGCACCCCGTCGGCCCGCGCGCACGCGATGTCGCGCGGCGTGTCACCGATGACGACGGTGTCCGACCGCGGCCAGCTGCCGTCCTGACCGGCCGCCAGGCAGGCCCGGCGCCGCGCGATGGCCGGCAGCATCGCCCGATCCTCGTGGTCGGAGCCGAAGCCGCCCTGGTCGGTGGCGAAGTAGTGGCCGATCCCGGCGGAGCGCAGCTTGATGCGGGCAATCGGCTCCAGGTTGCCGGTGACGAGCGACAGCGTGTGACCGTCCACGCTGAGCTGCCGCAGCAGCGAGTCGACCTGGGGCGCGACGTGCGCGCTGAGATCGCGCGGGCAGCGCCGGGCGTACGCGCCGACGGCGGCCTCGCGGAACGCGTCGAAGCGATCCTCGATGTGACGGTTGACCCCGGAGAGCAGGAGGATCTCGCGGGCGATGTCCTGATCGGTGCGGCCGGCCGCCTCGACGTGGACCGCGGCCGGGTCCGGCACGCCCCACACCTCCGTGATCGCCTCGTGCAACGCGTCGCGGTGTTCCGCGTGGGCCTTCAGGAGCAGCGTGCCGTCGATGTCGAACAGGAAGAGCACCCCTCCATCATCCTCGGTTCGGCGCGTCGGCGCACGCCATTC
>Ga0247758_1001288_pt1 | contig 19333 bp, 20 predicted proteins | sample UWRJL156409C4_FD_180950 | JGI IMG/M metagenome (GOLD analysis project Ga0247758, IMG submission 180950) | Plant litter microbial communities from Arlington Agricultural Research Station in Wisconsin, United States - UWRJ-L156-409C-4 | ecosystem: Environmental > Terrestrial > Plant litter >...
GACCTCGTGCAACAACGTCTACAATTCCCTCACCTCAACACCAGCCCCAGACCCGCCAATATGTCACGCATCCACGCTTTGTCCGACGACCAGGTAGGAGAGCCCATCCTCCTCCCCCCCCCCCCCGGCCCACCCTTGCCGTCCCCAGAAACAGCGCAATGGACTGACGCCATCGTCTCTAGGTCGGACAAGAGCTCCAAAAGATGACGGCGTTCATCAAGCAGGAGGCTAACGAGAAGGCGCACGAAATCAGCATCAAGGCTGACGAGGAGTTCGCCATCGAGAAGTCCAAGCTCGTCCGGCAAGAAACGGACACCATCGACTCGACCTACACCAAGAAGTTCAAGCAGGCCACTATGTCGCAGCAGATTGCACGATCGACCGTTTCCAATAAGACACGCCTGCGCGTGCTGGGCGCCCGACAGGAGATGCTCGACGACATCTTTGAGACGGCCCAGAAGCGTCTGAGCGAGGTCGCCAAGGACAAGAAGAAGTACGAGGCCACACTCAAGGGCTTGATACTCGAAGGCTTTTACGCCCTCAACGAACCCGAGCTGCAGATCCGCGCACGCAAGGCCGACTATAAGATTGTTGAGAAGGCCATTGAGGCCGCTGCCAAAGAGTACAAGGACAAGGTCGGCAAGGAGATCTCAGGAACCATCGATGAGGAGAACCCCGTGTCTGAGGGAAGGTAAGATTCCCCTGACTCCATGGAAGTATAGGCAGGCGCACGTGTTAACAACGGTTTTCTTCTCACACACAGTGCGGGTGGTGTTGTCATTGTGGGGTTTAACGGCAAGATCGATATGGACAACACATTGGAGGCGAGGCTGGGACTTCTTAGGCAGAGTGCCCTCCCAGCCATGCGCGAAGCCCTGTTTGGTAAAAACCCAAACCGCAAGTTCTTTGACTAAGCGATGAGCGTATAACTGCAGTGATCGGGGAGTACAGACGGCTGTAAAGCCCAACCACCTAGCCGGCACCGGAGAGCATATTTGCAAACGGGGCTTGTTTGGTGTATCGCTGTTGCTGTTTCGAGTGGATGAAAGACTGGGAGCAAGCGCCAATCGTCTAGTGGAAAAGACGTATTTTTAGGGGGTTGTATGATACAGTGGTGGGGATCATAGGGTGAACTCATAACCCACCATGCCACCTAATAAAACATTCATAAATAATTGATTAGTTGGAAGCTGGTGATGTTGTTGTATTTGTTTTTGTTCTGGATTTTTTGATATGTGTGATCTTGCTGGGGGAGCAATTTCTCTTGTATCTGATGTGCGATACATGCTGCAGTTAAATCTTTTCACGGCCTTGCGTCTGGTCTTAGTAGTATCTCTTACATTGTTTCTCTAAAACCCGACATGATTTTCGAGTCTTGCTGCTGTGTCCAGTAGTAACCAAAAAATTATACTAATCATGTTTCAGGCGTAACAGCTGTGGCGATCTATCCATCATGATGCCTCTGTTGACTTCTTCTTTCCTTGGAGGAAGTTCCTCATGAACAGCTGCTGTCTGGGGCGGTCCACTTCTTCTTGCTCCTCCGTAATCCCAAAGATATTCGGCATCTGTGGTGGCCGAGTTCTTGTGGCATGCTCTAGCTTACGCTCCAGGTTCTGCAGCTTCAGACGCGCGTCCAAACGTGAGGCAGATGATGCACCCTGCTGTTGGATGTTGGTCCACATCACCTTAATCTTGCGTGCGAGCTCGTCAACCTCGTCGTTGAATTGTTTCTTGGAGTCGGGTGGCGGACAACCGTCCCCGACTGCGTATCCAAGCAGCTCGGCGAGGGCGGCGACCTCATGGAAGTCGGCGTGGTGGCGGTCGATTTTGAATTTGTCGGCACCAAGCAGGTCAATGACAGCCCGCAAGTTGAAGGTCATCTCAGGCGGGACGTAACCGCGCTGAGGGTCCTCGAATATGCAGACAAGGGCAAGGCGCCGGCGCAAGTCGACTAGGCGAGGGCGGAGGAGAGGGATTGAAGAGGCAGCGTCACAACGCAGGGAAGTTTCGGTGATGTGGTTATAAAGGGACACACAAACGTTGCCGCACTGGAAGGGAGTTAGCTGTTGTGCAGGATAATAACGAGGGGATAGCTAGAACTTACGAAGTTGTCCCATGAGTCCTCGGGGACGGCAGCAACAAGCCAATCTATTGCATCTTGGTAGTCTCTCGCAACCGCCTGGTGTTCGCGGATTATGTTGTCCATTCCAAGGCGAAGCAATATGGAAACACTCCGCTCCAGCGACCCCAAGTTTTGCGACGCCGATGTATCTATCAGGACCTGAAGAAGGGATCGAAGAGTGGACCAATCTTTCCCTGCATAGTATTCTACTTGGCCAAGCTCTTGCTCCGTCGCTTGTGAGGGCGACTCAAAGGCCCGCTGCGATGCACCCGCCATCCTGAACAGCCGGTCGATGTGGTCCCCATCAACAATACGTCTTACTTGGTCTGGGCAAACGCTGAGCAGTCGAAAGTACCCATGCCGCAATTTCCGGGAATCTTCTACTAAGACGTTTCGCAAGACCCAGATGAAGATGTCGTCGGGTAGACTTTTTGTTTTGGACTGAACGTTGTAGGGGATTCTGTCTTCGAACAGTTCAGACCTGCCCTGATCTGGAGCAAGAAAGCTCCAGAGTCCGGTTGCTGCCAACTTGGGGAACGGAGGGCGGGCTTTGATGCTTGGGCTTCCAGCATTAGCCTGGACCTGGTCGTCGAAGAAGTGCCAACACTTCCGATGCTCTGCCGTCTCGGTGGTCCGCTTCACCGCCCGAAGAAGTCGTTTGCGGGCGCCTTCATCCTGGCTGTTCTCTACGTCGGACAGAACATCTAACATTGTGTCATGGAGGTTGATGGGCGGCTTTGCGGCATGAGTTGCAACAGTAGGGGCGCCCAGAGCCACGGCCGCGGCCTTGGCGGCATCTTCGCGGGCCTGCATCGACTCAATGCGTTGCTTGCTCTCCTCAAGAGCATTGTCGGCCGCGGCGTGCTTCAACAGTGCCTTGAAATCAAACTTGTGCTTCGAATTGATGGTCAGCGGAGATGAATGGAACTCTCGGGCCGTCCGTTTGGCGCGCGGCGTGACGCAAACAGGCCCCCTCCTGGCAGGCGCCATAGGAACAACGGTGCTGGTGATACTGGGCCTGAAAAGCATTGGGAGGTCATCGTCGGATGAGATCATGTCGTCGTCGTCCTCATCGTCCGAGGCTTTGATGACAGCATTACGGTCCCGCGCCGAAGAAACAGGTGCCAGCGGTGAAGAAAACAAATACGGCAGAGGGGGTGACGGCGGTGAAAGTGGGACTGGTGATGCAGGTGCCCGTGGCGACGGTGACGGGGTCGGGGTCCGGACCCGGGGCTGGGATGGCTGGGTTAGGGTTTGCGAGGCCGGCTTGGGTACCGGCCGAAAGAATGCGGTGATTGAGCCGTTTTTCGACATTATGTCAGGTTCGTTGCTCCCAGGACGAGTGTCTCAAACCGACAGCTGGATGTGGGCGGTTTTCAGCTCATTTCCTCATCGTGAGAGCAGCCAAAACATTCATGACGTGCTTCTCTGTCCATCCGCGCAGATGTCAAAGTTGAGTTTTGCGCAAGGCAGTCGCGATCCAGTTGCAGTTGCCTGAACTCAGCTGCCTCGTTCTTGGCTGGCATTAACTTGACGCGTTCGCTTCCGACCTCAGGTCGCGTCTTACGGAACTTGCCGTAGATTGAGGAAATGGAGACTGGTTACAAAACTATTAATTTTACTGCATATTAAGAACGAAGAGTCAGTCGTTTAACGCTGTCTTGTAACAAACGGGGCAATGAACGAGGGGTAGCGCAGGGGCCAGGGGTTTGGTTTCAAACTGCATCCAGTTGATGATCTACGAGCCTCTCGAGTCGTCAGCGCATCAATTCAAGAGCTTTTCTCCTCCACATCCACACGATCGGCATCTGTTATTTCAGCCCTAAAAACCACGAGAGCCCGAATGGATCATGGAGGGGATGGCAGAGATAAGGATGCAATTTGGAAGCCATCGCCGCATCCCAGTTTACCTTCATCCCTGGCTTGAGGGAACCGATAGATCGTGACTGCTCGTTGCTCATGTCCACCATACAATGCCCCTCAAAGCTGAGTGCCAGCGCACTGTCAGAACTGCCCTCCGACCCTGGTTGCGAGCCGGATCGGTACTTTGACCAATAGTTGGCGCTGTCGAAGAGGATCCGCTTGCGTTTCTGTCCGTGAACAGCGCTTGGGGACGCATAGTTGACTGGTGTGGGCGGGCTTTAGATGAAATAGAGCGGCGGGCTTGATCCCACTGCGGCACGTAGATAGGCTGTGTCGAGTCCAACCACGGATGAAATGGCGAAAAAAAAGTACGACCTCTTTCTGGCTCTGGGCGTTCCGGCCCCGCCAGGACGCAGGCCCGGCAGGTTTCAAGAACCGTCGCCTCAGAGGCATTTGGTATCAAACCCCGGTTTGCAGGCACGTAGGACACCACCTTAAAGCCTCGGGTCGTTCTGACAAGGCTAACAATACGGAAAAGGATATCGGTGATCATAATAGTCCTGTAAAGAGCACCATACGTGCCGACGCTCTGGGACAGGGGCATCCATCCCGCCTCAAAAGAAGTGGTGTGCTAGCATGATGGCTTGACCCAGGGCACGGCCATGCATTTGTTTCATCCAGCGGCCGATTCCTGGATCGCGATGAAACCTTGCCGGTTGTCTGAGTAGAGACATCGGCCAAGCTGGGAAAAGAGAAGAACAAAGATACAGGGTAAGCCTCATGCCATCATCAACACCGCGCCGCCAAATCTATCAGCAGGAACACGACAGAAAGTGGTCCTTAGCCTTCGCAAAATCTCCTTCGCTTTGCCATGCTGGGGAGTTGCTGTGCGACGCTGATTGGCATGGAAAGCACATATCACTTCACCAGTAGAACCCGCTGGCAAAGCTGAGCCGCACCCAATGCCCCAGTATGCCCTTCCACTGTGGCAATGCCGCGGGGGCAAACCACAGTGTTGACTGACGTTGCACTTGTCAGGATTAACAGGGTCAAATTCAACGACATGATGCTGAGGCTCGTTTTCAAAGTCGACCATGGAGTGGAGCCGTTGCTCTATTGTTGGAGACGCTTGCTGAGGACCCCAGGCATTCATGGATAAGGTAAGGCAAGTGAACGAGTGAGCGGACGGGGGGACCAACGGGAGAGCCACAGCAGCTGGCTGGGGTGAGGGGAGGGAAGGCGTGAATTTCCAAGCCGTTACGCGAAAGCGAAAAGGGCGGACGTGGATGCCCTTGGTTCCGCGCCAGAGCCCGTGCCGTTGCTCACTCAGCCGTAAGTCAAAGCAAAAATCGCTGTGCCTTGATAAGTCCACACGGATTCCCCATCTCAGAGCAGAAACAAGACGTTGGAAAACCAGAGGATGAGGTTACTAACCCCATGATGCAGTAGCGCTTTTCTGGAATTCTTCCGCGGGGTCATGTAGCGTAACCTGCAGGATCCGCTCTCGATCTCGGGCGCCGGGCTGTCGCGACAATCCGACGAAATTGTCTGGACACATGTCGTTCCCTGCTCCATGCCCGCCCCCCTGAATATGATTGATTGATCTTGGTCTTTTGTCTTGGCCCTGTAGGGAAAATGCGACGCCCAGCCCATTGAATGAATGAATTGAGTGCCCTTGTGGCTATACAGCCCACCCACGCGCATATTGATCGAGAGGCTCGCTGTCGAGCACTCTGCCCGCATTTGTCCCGGGATTCCACCACGACTCCGCCGTGGATTCCCCGCTTCGCGATCAAAGGGAGAGAGAGGGAGACTGAGCAGGCGGTTGGGCAATGGGGTCCACTGCGGTGGCTAGTTTCAACTTTCCAGTACACTACGCAGCTCTCGTGTCGCCCCAAGTCTGGAGTCATTGATGATGGCGACGGATATGGGTAAGGCAATAAATCCGGGCTGGCTGAACCACGTACATAGTAGTGCACGCTTTTATCGGCTGGTCACAGTAATGCTGCTGATGCGCGCCGCGTTTGGTAACATAACCCAAGAAAGTGCCCCACACCGTAATCGCGAAATGAGGCCTAGGCGGCGAGGCGAGCGAGGGGTGGTCACTGCAAAGGCTGATTACCAATTCAGGGTCCCCGTTTCCTGCAGAGCTGGCCTTTTGGAGGAGACGGCTGTTGGCAGATACCTCCTTGACGATTCGAAGGAGTCGAGGGCCTTGCGAAGGCAGCCAGAATGAGGCACTCTTCACTTTTTTCTCGCATCCTCCTCATGTCCATCTGTCCTCGGATTCGTGTATCGTCGTCTTGTGCCTTGATTGCTTGAAACTGGGTTGTCCTTGCCAACAAAAAGTGGCCTCTGGATTTCCGCTACCTTCAACAAAACCCCGGCTGACCCGGGCTAGCGCGCAACCCCCTAACTGGCCCAACCCGACTCCACGGCCCAAATTCTCCCTCAATTCCTGCGGACACGGCAGCGCCAGCTGCTAAGAAATTCAGCATCGCTCATCGCCCATCGTTCTGGCCTCGACGCCCCGACTCCAGCCAACCCTTTTTGCACAACCGGCCAGCCACTTTGCACCACGACGACCTTTTTGCTCCCGGAACACGGTACACGGTCAACGACGATATTTGTGCATCCATACTCGCTCGATCCCCCCACGAGTCGTCTTCCCGAGACGTTCTCGCGCAATCCAATTGCAGTGGCGACGGAACAGCGACGGGGCCATTTTCGGCCAGCCTGGCGGAAAGCGCGGGTTGATCGGGCGCTGCCCGCGAGTCCCTCCCTATGGATCCGAATAAAGCGGAGGATGCGGACGTTGCCGCCGGGCCAGAGCTCTCGATGCAGCGGTCGAGATGGGCGACGCGGAAGTTGACGGTCAAGAGCAGCGCCATGAAACGCCTGTCGCTGCTGGGGAAGCTTCACGATAGGAAAACGTCGACCGAGAAAAAGAGAGCATCGGGCGGCTCCGAGTCCCTGAGGCAAAGTCAGGTCGATGGCGCACAGGAGGATGCCGCCAGCGTTCACAGCGACGGCGGTCCTGCCCCGAGGCAGGTTTACTTCAATCTCCCCCTGCCCGACGATCTCAGGGATCAGGACGGCAACCCTTCCATTCAGTATCCCCGGAACAAGATCCGGACAGCCAAATACACGCCGCTCTCCTTCGTCCCTAAGAACTTGTGGTTCCAATTCCACAATGTCGCCAACATTTTCTTCCTCTTCCTCGTCATTTTAAATGTGAGCGGGCACACTAACCTCCCCCTCCGTGGTCCACGCCCGGCCTGGTGCCGTTGCTTATGTGGCCATCAGCCGAGACTAACACATTGCAGATATTCCCTATCTTCGGTGGTGTCAACCCCGGACTAAACGCAGTTCCCTTAATCTTTATTGTTTGCGTCACCGCCATCAAGGACGCCGTGGAGGACTACAGAAGGACGATCCTAGACATTGAGCTGAATAACGCACCGGTACATCGGCTGGTTGGCTGGGATAATGTCAACGTCGAGGAGGATAACGTCACTATGTGGCGGAGGTTCAAGAAGGCCAACACCCGGATATTTGGCTTGGTATGGCACGCAATTTCGAGCCTCTGGAAGAAGGAGGATGCCAGGCCAAAGCATCAAAAGGGAGCTCATGCCGACCCACGCCTTTCCATTCAGACGACAAATACGCCGTGGGAGTCCACGGGCACACCTCGATCGCAAAGACAATCATTCATGTCAACGCGGGAAGATATCCAAATGACGCCGGTACCATCTCCGTTGCCGAAGTCCAACATTTCGGGGCTGCCGTCCGAGGGGGATGTGAATCAAACCTCTACCATGAACATCGCGAACCAAATGGCCGAGCACGATGTTAAGGGTGATTTGGTGAACCACAACTCGCCAATTTCCGGGAAGGCTAGGTTCCATAAAGACGCCTGGAAGAACTTGGTGGTCGGAGACTTTGTTCGTATCTACAACGACGACGAGATCCCAGCTGATATCATCATCTTGGCAACGTCGGCTGCGGATGGTGCTTGCTACGTCGAAACGAAGAACTTGGATGGCGAGACAAATCTAAAAGTTCGGTCTGCGCTTCGTTGCGGCCGTTCCATTAAGCATGCGCGGGACTGCGAGCGCGCCCAATTTGTTATCGACAGCGAACCACCACAGCCGAACTTGTACAAGTTCAACGGTGCCATCAACTGGCGACAGAGCCTTCCGTGGGAAGAAGATGGGGAACCGGTATCGATGTCGGAACCGATCACTATCGACAATATGCTTTTGCGCGGATGTAATCTTCGGAATACCGAATGGGCTCTCGGAATCGTCATTTTCACAGGCCATGACACGAAGATCATGATGAACGCGGGTATCACGCCCAGTAAGCGGGCCCGTATAGCGCGCGAGCTCAACTTCAACGTCATCTGCAACTTCGGGGTTCTTTTGGTCATGTGTCTCATCGCAGCCATCGCCAACGGCATTGCGTGGGCTCAGAGCGATTCTTCGTTGCATTGGTTTGAATATGGGTCCATTGGCGGGACACCGGGGTTGACGGGCTTCATTACCTTTTGGGCTTCCATTATCCAGTTTCAGAACTTGATCCCCATTTCCCTCTACATCTCACTCGAGGTTGTAAGGACGCTTCAGGCATATTTCATCTACAGCGACGTCGAGATGTACTACCAACCGATCGACCAACCTTGCATCCCCAAATCCTGGAACATATCCGACGACGTTGGCCAGATCGAGTATATTTTCTCCGACAAGACAGGAACCCTGACGCAAAATGTAATGGAGTTCAAGAAGGCCACCATCAACGGCCAGCCCTATGGAGAAGCGTACACAGAAGCCCAAGCTGGTATGAACAAGAGGCTGGGCATTGATGTCGAACAGGAGTCAGCACAAGTCAGGGCCGAGATTGCCAATGCCAAGATTAGAGCACTGGCCGGGCTCAGAGAGCTCCACAATAACCCCTATCTCCATGACGAGGATTTGACATTTATCGCGCCGGACTTTGTCGACGACCTCGCTGGCAAGCACGGGCTGGAGCAGCAGAAGGCCAATGAGCATTTTATGCTCACTCTCGCCCTTTGTCACACCGTCATTTCCGAGAAACAACTCGGCGACAAGACAAAGATGATCTTCAAGGCGCAGTCCCCAGACGAAGCTGCCCTCGTTTCAACGGCTCGCGACATGGGCTTCACTGTGCTGGGCATGCACAATGATATGATCGAACTCAACGTAATGGGCGAGGATAGGCATTACCCGGTTCTCAACACCATCGAGTTCAACTCCAGTCGAAAGCGAATGAGCTCTATAATCAGGATGCCAGACGGCAAGATAATGCTTTTCTGCAAGGGAGCTGACAGTGTGATCTACTCACGCCTGAAGAAGGGCGAGCAGAGAGAATTACGACTACAAACTGCGAAGCATCTTGAAATGTTTGCCGTTGAGGGTCTCCGAACGCTTTGTATTGCAGAGCGCGAGCTCTCGGAGCAGGAATACATGGCGTGGCGGAAGGAACACGACGTTGCAGCCAAGGCCCTCGAAAACCGCGAGGAGAAGCTCGAGGAGGTTGCCGATAAGATTGAGCAGGATCTCACGCTTCTGGGGGGAACAGCCATTGAAGATCGCCTTCAAGATGGCGTTCCTGATACCATCGCTCTTCTGGGCGACGCTGGTATCAAACTCTGGGTTCTCACCGGCGACAAGGTGGAGACTGCCATCAACATCGGATTTTCATGTAACCTTTTAAATAACGACATGGACCTCCTTCGAATACAGGTCAACGAAGACGAGAGCGGTCAAACGGCCGAAGACGACTACCTGCAAGCGGCCGAGCAAGAGCTGGACAGAGGCCTGTCTAATTTCAACATGACGGGCAGTGACGAAGAGCTGAAAAGGGCCTTGAACGACCATGAGCCCCCAGCAGCGACGCACGGCCTCGTCATTGACGGTTTCACGTTGCGATGGGTGCTCAGCGACCGGTTGAAGCAGAAATTCCTGATTCTGTGCAAGCAATGCAAGTCGGTGCTGTGCTGTCGTGTGAGTCCCGCCCAAAAGGCCGCAGTGGTTTCCATGGTGAAGAATGGGCTGGACGTCATGACCCTCTCCATCGGCGACGGGGCCAACGATGTCGCCATGATCCAGGAGGCCGACGTTGGTGTCGGCATCGCCGGTGAGGAAGGTCGACAGGCCGTCATGTCATCGGATTACGCCATTGGCCAATTCAGGTTTCTAGAGAGACTCGTGCTCGTGCACGGGAGATGGTCCTACCGACGCTTGGCAGAATCGATTAGCAATTTCTTCTACAAGAATATGGTCTGGACATGGTCTGTATTCTGGTACCAGGCCTTCTGCAACTTCGACATCTCCTACATCTTCGACTACACGTACATTCTTATGTTCAACCTCTTCTTCACATCGGTCCCAGTGGTCCTTATGGGCGTCCTCGATCAGGATGTGAGCGATAAGGTGGCTCTAGCGGTACCTCAACTATACCGGCGCGGTATCGAACGGTTGGAGTGGACGCAGACAAAGTTTTGGTGAGTCCTGCTTCCGCGAACGCATTCCGCATGATTTGTTCTCGATGCTAACAGCGCCATAGGGCTTACATGGTTGACGGAATCTACCAGTCGATCATGTGCTTCTTCATCCCGTACATTGTTGTTGTTCTCACCTCCAGTGCCGCTGGAAACGGACTCGACGTCGCCGAGCGTACCCGTCTAGGCGCATACATTGCACATCCTGCCGTCTTCACTATCAACATGTACATCCTGATCAACACATATCGGTGGGACTGGCTGATCCTGTTGGTGGTTGCCATCAGCGACCTGTTCGTTTTTTTCTGGACCGGCATCTACACGGCCTTCACCTACTCGGGGGCGTTCTACCAGGCCGCCCCTCAGGTCTACTCACAGCTAAGCTTCTGGATGACGCTGATCGTAACGCCCATGGTCTGTCTTCTTCCCCGCCTAGTCGTCAAATGTATCCAGAAGCAAGGGTTCCCGTACGACGTCGATATCATCCGGGAACAGGTCAGCCAGGGCAAGTTCGACAGCCTCGATGCCAAACCCTCGGCCACCGCTACAGCCGATGGAAGCGAAGGATGCTCAACAGGGTCGGACGCGTCGGCCAACACCAAGTCATCTAAGAAAGGAAAGCACGCCCAATACGCGAGCGTGGATGAGGACAGGCGGCCTATCTATCCTCCTTCTGTGGCCACGCACAACACGCGGACGCAGAACGGGAGCGACGGTACGGATTATACCATGCATAACCGCGTGTCGCTTGACATGCGGCAGGAAGACGAGCTGACGCAGGACGTTCCGGTTCGTCAATCAATAGACCGTGCCCGACCCTCATATGACAGGATACGGATGTCCATGGACCGCGTCCGGCCCAGTCTCGAGGCTAGTAATGACTTCACCTCGGCGGCGCGGCTCAGTAGGATTGAGTCATCACACTCAAACCACGACGCTACATCGAGTGGGCAACGTCGGTTCAATTTAAACACGGTACGGAAACGCGGCCTCTCTGCTTTTTCCAAAAAGAGCATCGAACCGTGAGACCAGGGAGGGGAAGCGAATGTTCATGTTAATGAGGGGCGAAAGTCTGGAAGGGGTTTTTGAGGGAACCACTTTGTAAACTGTACATCATGTCTCTTGTGTGTTAGGCATACCCAGCGGGCGGCGGGAACTGCGGATTGAAACTGGCTTGGCTTAAACCCATACCCAACCTATACCATTACACCATACATCTTTTTCTTTTCAAGCTATTCAAACTGGGGCTCGCCTCATGTCTCATACTCTATCGGCTTCCCTTCTCTTGGTCTATTTCATGTCAGGGCTTGCACGCCCAGCTGCTTTGTCGAATCGTAAGCCACCCCATCCACACATCGTCGCACCTCCACTTTTCTTGTCATCCGGGTTCTTCCTTCTTCTGTATCGTTGGACTACCCACGAGTGAGTGGCCTCCTTTTAGTCTCTTCTTTTCTTGTACATAGCCGCTATGTTTTCCAGGGCACTGGCGTTTCGGGAATGGGAGCGGGATACAGATGGGGTGGGTTGGCTTGTTTTATCCGATCTTGCATCGGCGGCTACGAGTACATTTTCCACCACAGCAAAGCTCCTTGTTTTGTTGTCAAGGATTCTGTCCCTCGCTGTTGCTGTCGGGCCCCTGTGGTGGGCGAGGTGAGGAGACTAGAAATCGGTGAGAGAAGAGGGATGGGTAACGGAAGAAATCATTTTTGCATACGCCGGGTCCGGTTTATTTGTTTATTAGCAGAAGCAGAAGCAGAAGCAGGCGGGCACGTACAGAACAGACATCATTGTCTGTTTATCACCAAGGTACCTGTGATGTCTTGAGTGATGTGACTTGTTGGTGTGTTCGGCTAGGTACGACATGGCTGCATTAATCTCTCCTTCTCACCTCACGGAGAGAGCTTTCTCGCAGGGCAGGAGCTTTCGTGTTATGATGTAAAGACGTTGCAGGCAAGAACTATTGAAACCACTGTGGCCCGGGCACCGACGTTTTTTTGATGAAGGAAATGATGCCCCACAATCCAGAAGCTCTTCAACCGCGAACCTCCTCGTCATCTCTGACAAATGGCAAATGATGAGGTTGTTGGAGCGGTAGATGCCACGGATACCTTTGTTTTCGCCACCCCCAGCGATGCCATCATCACGCTGAACAGCCCGAATGCGCCGTTTGCGGTGTGGGAGGAAAGCGACGGCTCGACAACGACGAACCAGACGAAAACAGATGTGCAATCCGAGTCGGCGGCTCAGGATGGACCCGCTCCGGTGGTGTTTCGCGTTTCTTCACAGTATCTCATCCAAGCCTCGCCAGTGTTCAAGGTGGCCTTTAGGGGAGGGTGGAAGGAGGGTTCCCAAAAAGGCGGTTGCAATGAGATCAGCGCTGAGGACTGGGACGTCGAGGCCATGTCCCTCGTCTTGAACATAATCCACGCCCGCACCAAGTCCCTTCCCAAAATCATCAGCCTGGAGCTTCTCTGCAAATTTTTAGTGCTGGTTGACTACTACAAGCTTCATGACGCCCTTCATTTCTTCGCTACGTTGTGGATTGACGCCCTGCGTAGCTTAATTCCAGCAGAGTATGGCAGAGACTTGATTTCTCTGGTTCTGCATATCCTTGATCTACGATGACTTTACGATCAATTACTCAGTCACAAGGTTCATTGTCCAGCTTGCCCTTTCAGACATTCCGTCGCTGAACCTCCCGATTTCACCAAATATTCTCAGTAAGCTTCGAGCAGATTTACGCTTGCCTCCTGCCCGTGCATGGCACCGAGCAACAACTACCTTGATTGATGTCTTGAGCTAATGCTTGAAATCTTACAGACAAGCTTACCGCACAACGAGCAGATGCGCTGGATGAAATTTCAGAATCGCTAGAAGCTATCAAGATCGAAATTCTCACCGGCAAGCATGGTTGCTCGTTTGAATGTCGCGCTCAGCCTCTCGGCAATCTTTCCCTTCAACTCTAGGAAAGCCAGTTGTATATTTGCGACACTAAGAAAATGCCCTACCCGGGGCGCGGCTTTTCGGCCATTTTGACCAAGGTTCGAGCAATAAAGAATCCCAAACAAGGGTGGCACGCCGTGCTGGTGTATCCAGATAGTGGTGGGTGTCCGTTTTCGCTCACCGCGCATATATTGGCTCTCAGCATACCGGCTACTTCGAAGATCACAGGCCTATGGTTTAATTATTGAGCAGGGCTGTTTGATAGCAGCATCTATGGAACACGACATGTTTTCTGTTTTGGGGGCACAGGAGAATATCTATGACACTCCTATCAAGTCCATAGCGGCGGACCTATTTTGCAACATGCACATCTATGCTGCGCCGTAACTAGGTATATAGTCGGCGACAATCAGATATAACCAAAGCTGACTGGAGTCACTATAAGACCGGAACGCTCACATAACAGCATGGAGACTAAAATTCAGTTGTTTCGCTTGCTATCTCTATCAAACATCAACACCATCGCTGACATCATCATCAACATACCCAACATCATCACCCACCTCCCTGCAACCTCTTCATCCTCTCCTCCGCGGCCCTCGCCCTCCTCTCCCGGTCCAACCTCATCCTCTGCTCAGGCGTCAGCCCCCTCGCCTCCTCCTCTCTCCTCTCCTGCGCCGTCTTCGGTACCCCACCCCCCAAAACTCCACTCCCAGCCCGCGCAGAAGCAGCACCAGCTTTCACCTTCGGCCCTTCTCTCTTCAGTCTCTCCTCTTCAGCTTTCCTCCTCTCTGCCTCCTTTGCCTCTGATTCCTTCCTCTCCCGCTCTGCCCGCTTCTCTGCCTCTTCCCGCTTCAGTGCAGCCGGCACATTTGCTGCCTCCCAGTCCCAAGCAGCCTCGCCGAGTTCAGCCCGCGCGACGCGGAATGCGTCCCGTGTGGCACGGTCACCGGCCAATTCGAAGGGAGTCTTGCCTTCGGCGTTGGGAATTGTTGGGTCAGCTCCTGCGCGGGTGAGCAGGCCTGTGACCAGCGGAGCGGAATTTTGAGCTGCCGCGAGGTGGAGTGTCGTTGGAGCGTGGTGGTTTTGCTGTGTGTCTTGGGGTTGGAAGCGAAAGGTGGTGGCGTCTAGGGTGTTGGTTTTGAGGTAGGTGAGTAAAGCTGGGAGTTTAGAGCGGCGAATCATGGCCTGTATTTGGGTTGTGTGGAGGAGGGCGAGTTCTTCCTCCTCGGTGAGCTTTGGCTTGGGGGGAGCCTTTGGCTGGGTGGAAGCCTGAGGGGCTGTGGCAGCATCAGAGGGCGGGAGGGCGACAGCGGGATCGATCTCCTTGACTTTGAGACGGGTCAGCTCGATAAAGGAGCGCATGAGCTCGTTCTGTGTTGCGCGGCGCGTGCTGAACGGAAAGTTGCGGACGCGGGGGTCGTTGCCGCGTAGGACCTGGCCATCGTAAGGTCCGAATAAGGTGCGTCGGTTGGTAGAACCCGTTGCACGGATGAACAGCAAATCCGAGGTGTCTATAAGGCCCTTCCACTCTTTTAGGAGTTCCCGGACATCGTCAATGAGCGCCTGCTCATTGTATCGGCGGATGGAGGCACCGGCGGAGTGAGCTGCTCCCTTCGCATTGTCGTTTGCTGATTGCGAGCCACCTTGTTTGCGCCTCGTGGTGTAGCGATGAAATGTTTTGTGTGCCAGGACGATGGCCTCCCTATTCAATGGCCCCGCGGAATGCTTGCTCTGCTTGGGAGCCAGAGAGACAACCATGGCGGCGAAGTGGCCACCGCCGATCATGCAAAGGAAGACATGGCTGCCTTTATACGCAGCTGGAGCTGGAGCTGTGCTACCATCCTTTGGGAGTTTTGGCATCGAAATAGGGGCTAGCTGCCGCTGTTTGATCGCTTCGATGATGACATCCTCCTTCTCCAGTTCTTCCGGGGTAAACAGCGCGCGGTATATCCCGTAGTATGTCTTTGCAGGCAAGCCCGGAGAGTCAAACCACAAGAGCGGTGGCTTCCCAGAGCCCCCTCGATTCCTCCTCGAGCCGGAATTCTCGCCATCATCAGGGTTCAGCTTGTCCGCTAGGGTAGCCTGCTTCTTGAGCAATGCGGTGAGAGTGGTGTCCTTACGTGAGGAAGCCTCGTCCTCCTCATCCTCGGTGTCTGACGAATCGGAGCCAGAGATACTCTCGTCCAGATCGCCAACAAGCTTTTCGAACTCAGTCTCAGTGACAGGCGTCAGGCCATTCAGCTTCTGCTTGAGATTGTAGTGGTGGAGATCGGTCTTGAGGTGATCTCTCTGCTCCTGCACGGTCACAAAGGCCAAGCTGCAGAGGGAACATGCTTGGGACCCGACGGTACTGGCGTCAGGCGTGGCGGGACCTGGGCTTTGCTCTCGAAATGTGGCGGGTGAGGGCTGCTCATGTTGGGTTGACAACCCCGCGTCTGGCTTGAGTGAGAGTGAGTTCAGCACCTCGCGGGGCAGGTCGTAAATGTAAAGTGGCCGCCGTAGCGATTCGTCCTGCTTCTTCTCCATGGCGATTGAAATATCCCTATACTTGGACCAACGGATGTGGTTGAGAAAAGAAGTCAATATTGGACGCGGCTCACAGCGGCTGCTCAAGGCTTGGGGGTGATGGTGGGGGCAGCTCCGAGCTCCGAGAAGAGTCACGCCGGCAGGCCAAATCTCCTCGAACCCTACACTCAACCCCAACCCCAACCCGCGACAAAGCAGGGGTTAGGGTTATCGCAGCACTCAGACGATGACCAGGCGCTCTTGATCACTTACTTCCAAGCTACAATTCCCCCAACTACCTAGTTTTCGCTTGACTCCTTTCTTCTCCGACCCAAGGGTTGTAAGAATCATATGCTCACTTATTCACGGTCTAACACCACATTGGTTTCATCTTGCAAGTTTCATTTCAATGCATACTTATTTTCTTATTTTATGGCGGCAGTCAATCAGTGGAGGCGGAAGGGGAGGCACCAGACCATATGGCCATCTAATCCGTACCTACCTGGTCAATAGGCACGGCGCATCTGTTGCAGCAAGCCGCTCCCCTATTTTCCCACCTACGACTCAAATGGAGACCTCCTTGGACTCGGAGCTAGCCCCTTCCGTAGTCTTCACCGTGGCTTGACATGCTAGCTCCTCATCCCGATGCTCATTGAGGCCATCAGTCTCACCCGAGTGAGTATCCCCCCGGGCAGGCTCCCCAACCGGAGACGGAGTCACAGGATACGGCAGCACATTCTGAGCTCTAAGCCTAGCCACGTATGACGAGGGAGGTTCAGCAAAAGAACTCGAAGCTTCTCCCACATGGTAGGCTCCACCCTGGGCAATCATCGATTTTACCTGGCGAAAGGTTTTCAAGAGAATGCCTCTTGGAAGTTCGGCCACTTCCGGGCTTTCCGGAATCTCAAAGCCGTCCGGGTCTGGCAGTTCGTTCGGGCTTAGGCTTCCCGTGTCTAAAATCTTTCGAAAACATCCCGGATTGGCACGCGGACGGGGTGCCTCGGTACTTGATGGAACCGAGTTAACCATGACCGGGCTCTGCTGAGGAGTGCTCATCTCGGTCTCTGGAGAGGGGCAAGATGGTCTAACTGGCGGCGCACGAACCGTGAAGTCGGCATCGCTCATGATGCTCTCAGTTCGACTTGTGACATCTCTGCGATCGCGCTGAGCTTCCCAGTCTTCCAGTGTAACCGGGTGGCTTGGAGACCGTGGGGCCGCAGGAGCACTCGGATACGACACAATAACAGCACCCTCGAGATCAGCTGGCTCTCCCCCGTCGGGCCTCATCATCTCAGCCGGCACCGGAGCCAGGGGCAAAGGAGTGAACTTAATCGGCTGGCGTGATCCGGATACCATAGGCCCGAGACTGTAGATATGGTGCAACTGTGTTGCAGAGGGCCCATCAAGCCTACCGTTTGCCCACCCAAGGGTCAGCTTGCGCAGTAGTTTCAGGTAAGCAATTCGCTCATCTTCTGAACCGCCAGGACACCAGGGTAGCGCCATCTCAAACTCGCGCATCTCTTGGTCGAGCTCAGCCGGAGACAATTCCCGGAGAGGTTCTCTCCCGAAGATCTTCCCTACAGGAACACAGCTAGAGTGAACCGGGAACGTGAGATCCTGTTCGCGTTTGAACGCCCAGTAGTTGAGGAAAACCGCAGGGTTACGAGTGTCGAAGCCGAGGGCCTCGTAGTTGCTACGACAGGTAGTACAAAAACCATACAGAAACTGATAGGTGATGTTGGTTGGCTTATCGTCCTCGCACTGAGGCGGGAGAGCGATACAAAACGAGCCAAACCAGTCAAGCCACCCAGTGCGCTTATGATACAGCCTCAGCTGACATTCGGCCCTGAGTCTGGACGCATGCCCGCAAACCGTCCACATATACTGAGTATCGTTGCACATCTTGAAACCTGGTCTTCTTCTGATTCTAAAGTCTGACAGTCCAGATGCACGTGGTACCCCTATTGGTCTCGAATTAGGTAAGAGAGGCTTCTGATGAGCAACCCGCAACGACGCCGGGTTTAAGTACGAAGGCTTCCATCGCTGGAGGCAGCGTTCAACAAGGTAACTGCGAAGCTCAGTTGCGAACAGCACTGTGTCTCTTCAAGACGACAAAGAAACTATCAGATACAATGTCGACATAGACGAAAGAAAGACATTGGCAAACCGGCCAGGTTCGGGCAACAAAGCAGGCTGCACGAAAACAGTTGGGGACCCAAGTCCAGTCGGCGATGCTTGGCAAGTGGGACGTCGTCTGGTTGCTGACAGAGGCATTCCGCAATAGGGCTAGCGCACCCTCGCTCCCGGGTCCAGCTTCCGATAAGCATCAGGTAATCGTCGGTCAGCCGTTTTGGCGGGCCATCTCCCTTCCCCAGGAATTACAAGAGAAATCCTTTAATAGAATTTTAGCAGTTTGTAAACATAACTGTTAACTTAGGCTTTTCACTAGGTAAGCACGTCGTTTATAATAGTGAGTAACTTGATCTTAACTACGTTAATAAGAGCGCTATTAACAATGATAACAACTTATCTAACTAGAAAAGCTTAGTAAGGGATAGCGGATAGAAAGACAAGTTTAACGTTTAACGCATTAACATAAAGCCTAACCTTACCTTTTAACAATCTCTCATCACCTTAATACTTAAGTAAGGCAATTATGTACAGAGACTGGATAACAATACGTCTTAGTCGACCTCCACGCTGCCTTACACTTACACCACGCTTAACAGCCCAGTGGTCAACTCCCTTAACGACTCGGATAAGGTACTCGTGATGAAGCGGGGCCTACACGAGTCACCTATACACCCTACTAATGAAGTCCCTCGAGCATCTACGCAGCTTATCAACGTCACTGCTACAGGCATGAACCACCAGGCCGCGCTCTCCCCTAATTCCTGTGTCGCTGTCGAGGCCGCCGTTTTTGACTGGTCGAATTAGGCCTGTGCGCTGACGTAGAGTGAAGCGGGGACCCTTCGCACATGCCCTGCTACTGAAAAAAGAGCGGAAGGAGGAGAGTAGAGGACTCTGCTGTTTGCGTGGCAGAGGCCTCGATCAGAAGGTCAAACAACAAGAAAATGTACAGCAACTCAGCGAGTTACAAGAGAGAGTGACTATTCAAGATGCATCGGACAATAACATAGTTTACAATAACAAGCAACAAGCAACAAGTCGCAAGTCGCCACGGGTATGCATGTCTCTCTGGAAGCAAGCCTGCGGCTGCTTCCTTCGAAAAACATATCCAGCAACCTCAGGCTTAACCGCCTGAGGCATCAAATCTGGCGTCCACCGAGGACACCAACCCCCACATCCTACCTTCCTCCTTGGAGCCTGCTCGTCCCGAGCCTGGTTCTAGGGCTAAGAAACCCAAAGACGTC
>Ga0247758_1001289_pt1 | contig 19329 bp, 19 predicted proteins | sample UWRJL156409C4_FD_180950 | JGI IMG/M metagenome (GOLD analysis project Ga0247758, IMG submission 180950) | Plant litter microbial communities from Arlington Agricultural Research Station in Wisconsin, United States - UWRJ-L156-409C-4 | ecosystem: Environmental > Terrestrial > Plant litter >...
CGCCATCGCCACACAGCCCTTGCCCAGGTGCAGATTGTTCGCTACACATATCGTTTTCTGGGCCTGCCTATCGGTGTGAAGAGCAGAGCGACTTTGACGGGACCACACCGCAGCGCCTTGACAACCTACCCCCAAGCGGGAACTCTCTGTATTCTTGCAAGTTCCCGACCAATGAAAGTGGGGCAGACACACTGGAATTTAATTCCGGGGTCCCATCAGAATGGATGGCCGAGAGGCAGCCTGCGGCAAGCTTGTACAAAGGGAAGTGGGGGACGTTCACCAAGCCGTACCCCCTCTGGATTGGCTACATCCACAACACGACGAAGTCTTCCAAGAGCGTCAACGCAACCTTATGGCCGTTTGAACTGGAGCGCAAGGTGTTGAAGTGTGAGTTGAACCACGCCACTTACACGGTCGACTTGGCATTTGAAGGGGCGCAGCAGAGTGTGAAGCAGACCCACCTTGACTTCAGGGGACCTGTCCTGGCCGAGGGTGAGATCATGACGCCATCCAATGCTACGTACAAGCAATTCGCCTAAGTTGCCCATCCCTCTTGATTTGTACTTGATCTCACATGTTGCAACACCAGCGCATATCATGCACTCGGCTTCATCTTCCGCAAGTTCATCAACAACGTCATCCTCCAAGCCAACAGCTCAACCAGGGTCGCCCCTGTATCCGACATCGCGCAAACATCCCTCGTCGACCAATACACATATCTCCCAGTGGACAACTTCGGCCATGCTATCGAAAACAAGTTCACCCAGCTCGTCCTAGCCATTATGTCATCCCCGAAATACAACCCAACCATTAATATATCACCCCCTTGCGCCCTATCTCGACCCATCCAACAGTGGGAGTACCAGCCCTTTTGGCTGGCCATATCATACGGGGTAGGCGCTGCCGTCGCTCTTGTGGTCGTAGCTGCTGGTTCGCATGCGCTCCGCACGGCGTGCTACGGTGTAGATACGTCGTTTAGTACCATGGTTGCAATAACAAGGAATCCTCAGCTCGATGGCATGATGGAGGGGTGTTCGCTGGGCAGAGCGCCGTTGCCGCCGGGTGTGCTTGCCAAGAGGGTAAAATTCGGAGATATCACAGAACTCACTGCTACGGGTCGTGACCGTGGGTATACATCTAAAAGCGGAGGGCCGGGTCCCAATATTGATGTTGGGGTTGTGAGGCGGGCTGGGTTTGGGTCAGAGATGACAGTGAGACCGATTGTAGTGGGTGGGAGATATCACTGACGAGCAAGGGGACTGGTCCCCAAATACTTGAGCTTATGTCACAAAACAAGTTTATGATTCTGGGATATTCTCAGTCATCATTCGATCTTGGTTGGAACCTCTTCATCGGGACTAAAATTGCAGTGAGAGCTGCATGACGGCCGCGTGCATGGCCCGGGACAAATACCCAGGTTTGATTGGATGGGACGATTGTGCCGCTGAGGCACCGTCGCCAAACTCATGTTTTCTCTCAATGCCGACCCAATAAGCTGTAAGGTCTTCGTAGCTCTTTGTTTTTCCAAAACAAGGCTGTGTGCTCCAGGTAACTGTGAAAATCTGCGTCTGGGCAACGAGCCAACTCTATGAACCATCAGTGGGTGGAATCTAGGTCGTTCCTACCGCCATCAATGGGACTGTGGGATCACAGGACATTGATGCATGCCCCCTCCCTCCGCCCTCATGCAGAAACCCCGGAAGAAGTGCAGTTCCGCATTCCTCCACCTCATTCCCTCTGTCGCCTGCGTGCGGGGTTTATTCGGCAGAACCAGCAAACCAGCACTTCAAGTTCATGCTCCAAATCCTCCGTCGAGCATCTCAAGCCAGTCTGTCAATCCCTCTCGACGCCTCATTGCCGTAACGTCATCCAGCTCTTCCGTCGACCGACAAGTGTGGAGCCGAGATGGCGGCTATCGTCTCCGGCACACCCTACCAATACCGCCCGCTGCGGTACCCCGATTCGGTGCGAATTCTGCGGCTGTCTCCCAGACCCGGCGCCGATGACCCGATCCATTGCACGCTTAGCGCCTACCGCCTGTCCGACCAGAAGCTAGAATTCGAGCCGTTATCGTACGCATAGGGCGAGGCTTCGGACGTGGTCGCCATCTCTGTTGGAGGCAGCCAAGCGGCTCTTTCTGTGACGAGAAACTGCTTCAACGCCCTGACAAGCCTCCGCCGCCCCGACGCTGCGCGTTCGTTGTGGGTCGACGCGATCTGCATCGATCAAACGGATGTCGCCGAGCAGTCTGTCCAAGTCAAGATCATGAACAAGGTGTATGCCAGGGGTTTGCGGACTGTCATTTACCTCGGCGAAGCAACCCCTGGCACCGATCTCTTGTTTGAAGAGTTGGCCGAAGCAGAGTTGAGCCTCGACAGGCCTGCCCCGAGCGCCACAATAGTGCAGCAACTGGAAGAGTTGCTCATACGACCTTGGTTTCGGAGAGTCTGGGTGGTTCAGGAAGCGTATGTGAGCAAGTCGCGCCTCGTCATGTGCGGACGCCGGCAAGCAACCTGGAAGGTGCTCCACGATTGTTTATTGGGCTTCGGCAACAACAACCGAGTCACTGCGGACGTATTGCCACCCGTCTTCATGGTGGACAAATCTCCTCATAACTACAACTGCATCTGGCAGAACCTCTGGGTTTGCCTGAACGTGACCCGTGCACTCCTTGCCACTGATTCAGGGGACAAACTCTTTGCCCTGAAGGCTCTTCTCGGAAGGAATCAAGATGAAATAGACCAGCTCATCGACTATCGGCGAACTATTCCAGCTATTTTCACGGATGTTGCAACGCATCTCCTGAATTCCATGGGACTTGTCTCACTAATTGCTATTCGGTCTCCGCACGATCGCTCCATGGTTTCCTGGGTGCCAGACTGGTCTCAGACCCATTCTTGGAATAGTGAGATGCTGGTAACCGGGGATATCGATAGCCTATCCTTCCGAAGCGGCTCCTTACAACAGTATAGGTAAAATACGCATCATCGTGATACCAACAGAACCGGGCTATCCAAGCTAACCATTTCGTACCTAGATACAAATTCTCTATTTCCCCCTCCACTAGCACATCCTCTCCGGTGTTGCAGGTTGAGGGCTGGCGACTCGGCCGGATATCTGCCCTGGGGTCGACCTTTGTCTTTCAAGATTTGAGTGACATTCACCGCCAACTATCGCCGTTAATGACACTCGTTGGGACCTGATCTTGGAAGAACATCGCATTTCCCCCTTCTTATTCAAATTGGTATGCAGTCAGTGTTATTTATCCAAGGAATATCTCACTAATAGTGCCCCGAAATCTAGCTGTATCTCACATGTCCAACGACATGCAACACAATCTATTGCGGCTTGTATGTAGTGGCGTAACTGTATGGACACCTCAACAACCCAACGTATTACCTGTACGGGGCATACCTAACATCAACACAGGGCTATTCTCCAACCTGGCAGGAAGACTAGCACAACGACTGGTTTGATAGTGACACTTCTTATTCCGAATCCGATGCAGAGTACGTCGGACACCCTAAAACCTTAGGTGACGTTGCGAACACCATGCAAGGCCATCGCTTGTGTTTGCTAGAGAACGCAACTCTCGCCGTGGTGCCCGACGCCACACAAGAATCGGACGTGTTGTTTTGATTTTGGATACTAATCGGAGAACCTGTCTTCTACGGGAGCGGCCTGCGGGTACCTGGTCTGTAGTAAGTGGCAGTTACACCTCCTAAGTCAAAGGGGGGTCTTCCCAACCAGGAGTCATGACAACCACCTTGTAATATACACATCGCTACTTCAGACCACCCCAACACACTCCACTATATCTTCGCCATTTCAATTCCAATTAATTCCCTACTTTCCACACCTTTAATTAATTAATTTACCCCATACCGTACGTCAAATTTAATATACGTGAAATATTGAACTGGTGTGGTGACGCAACAGGGAAGAAATCACAAAAAGAACCAAAACTACAGAACTTCGCAGTCGGCCTGGAAGGCCGACTCCCAGACTACTAGTCCTCCGATTAAAGGGACCCAAATGTAATTGACGTAGAAAAACAGATACGTACCTAGTATGGAACAAGACCTAGTTAGTGATGGTGCCTAGTATGAAACGGAGCCAAGCATGGAACAGAGTCTAGCATGGAATAATAAAGGATTATATTCCTACAGATGGGCCTATTTAGACCCTTTAAAAAGTAAGGGATTTACAAAACTTACTAGCTGAAGTTAAAACTAACCACCTTATATAAAGGAGGTTATTTTAGAAGGTGAGTAAGGCTTATAATGAAAAAGACTTTAAATTAATAATATCTAAACGCAGGATTAAAGAGCTGGAGGCCTAGATTAAGTGAAATAAAGGAACTTAAAGGAGGAAGGCGGTCTTAGACCTAAATAGCTTATTCCCTAATATCAAGTAAATTAGAAAGGCGTAATGAAAGGCTGGTAAAGAGGTAGATAATTCTACAGATAGGTTTTTAACTACTTTATCTAGTTCAGAAGACGAGGAGGTAGAAGAGTGTATGCGGAGATATAGGTATTTAAGATAAGGGGGTGGTGTTGACCCCTGTATATTACACCCCGGTTGTCATGACCCCTGGTTGGGAAGACCCCCCTTTGACTTATGCACCACCAAACACAGCTTTCGGATCCTTTGTACACGGCCACTTTGAAGAGGGTATGTATGTTGACGACCATTGGGATGAGTTGAGGGACATACTGGGGGATCCGGAGGTATTGTTACTCGAGTAGCTTTCTATTTGTTTGTGTCTCGTAGTCCCTATTGAAGGATGTGAACTATTCAGGATGGTTGACAGCCTAGGCTATGTCATCAAATCCTATTTGTTCTTTTTACACTGAAATCAATGCCCAGCTCAGAACACTTCAAATCCCCTGGTTCTATGGTCTATTGAATTCGAGTATTAGCGGGTCCTGTCTGTGCCTCTAGTGGCTGCATCTGACCGTTCCAGTGCAAGAATTTATTTTGATGTGCTGGATTCTGCAACAGAGTCATTATTGTCTAATGATGAACTTTGTCTCAACTATTGGTAGAAATGCTATCGAGTAGAGAACAACGCCGTTTGTGCCACTCATTACTCAACCCCCCTTTCCCCCCGGCCATGCAAGGACTATTTCTTGACATCAAACTCATAAGCCCAGCCCGTATGATTCGCCGTCTGTCGCACCACAATAGTGATAGCGTCATCGACAACACGATAGCTCGTCGTTCCGCGACGGGCCGGCTCTCCCGCAATCTTCTTGGTCGAGTCGCCATCAAACGTCAAGGTTGTAATATCGACAGCAGCGCCAGAGGCATACCCAGCTGCGCTGAGGTTGCTTACCAAGACGGAATACGTGCCCGTATGCACCTTCACGCCGGCAAGGATGCGCACCTTGTCCCCAATGGTAGCATACACGTCCAGCCAGCGGTCCGTTGAGCCAGTCGTGTTAGCGCGGAGACCGGTCATCGAGGATCCGTAGTACTTGTAGACGGGGTATCCAGCGGTACCTGCGTAGTCTGTGGCTGTATAATTCCCTGGATCACGCTTCTTGGTCAAGAGGCCGCCGAACAAATCGTGCAGCTGCGTGCCGCCGAGCCAGTTGGCGAGCATGCCGAAGAGCTGGTGGCGCTCGAGCCGGCTAATCCACCAGATGTAGCTGCTCGGCACCATCTCGTTCGCGGCGGCATACTCGTTGACGAAGATCTGGCGCGAAGGGGCGCCGTATTTCTTCAGCAGACTATTCAGCGATACAGTGGCGTACTGGGGGTCGTAGGCGATGTCCCCTAGGCCGCCCAGGAGATGCATCGTGTAATAGTCAGGGATGGTATTGTTGGCCACGGCCTGGGGCAGCCAGGTTGTCCAGTAGGCGTTGTTGGGCCCCGGTGCGAAGCCGATGGCGGGACCGCTGATTTTCATTTTGTCGAGGGCGCGGTTGGCACGGATGGCCTTGTGGGTGCGCACGTACAGGTCAACCCACTGTTGGGCGCTGCGAACCCAGAAGTAGGGCTGGATGTCGGGCTCGTTCCAGATGTCCCAGACGACGTGGTCTAGATCCATGTTTGCCGCGACGTCGGCCATGAGCTGCTTGACGAACTTGTCGTAGTCAGAGAAGTTGCCGTTGTCTCCTGGCCACTTGCCGCCCTTGCCGCCGGCATGATCGGTGCCCCAGAGGTCGTGCACGTAGATGTGGAAGTCGGCGCCCACAGCGCGGCATGTCTTGTAGTTGGCGAGGGTCGATGCGAAGCGGCCCTTGTAGTCGTCCAGACTCACAACCCATCCGCGCTGTCCTGGGTTGCCCAGCTGGCCGCCACCACCCTTCCCCCAGCGGAAGCCGATGTCAGTGTACCAGCTGCTGGGGATTTGGTTGGGGAAGGTGTCCGGGATGCCGTAGATCCAGCCCGATGCCAGGTGCTCGGGCTTGCCCAGTGTGACACCCAGGTCGACATATGCCGTTTGGCCAGCAGCTGTCTGTCTCGGTTCTACGGCTGATTGCGGAGTCCCCCTCACTAGCGGAAGCGCCGCGCAGACGAAGAGGAGTGAAAGATTCTTCATGGTGGCTGTGGCTGCCGAGGAGAAGGATCAACAGTCCGCTGCGGCTTGCTAGTGGCATGAGGCATCACAGGAAAGGATTTTATATTTTAGATACCTCATTGTTGTTGTGGCGTGCAGAGTCGATCAACGCAACCGTGACATTGCGCGATAATTACTCCGTGGAAGATGCCGCCGGGTATACATCCGGGTGAACGTCCCCAGTCCGAGTCCGAATGGGGCCATGCCGCACCCAGGCCGACAGGCGGAATCCCCGTGCGCCGCCGAAAGCCACCAATCTGGGAGATACCGACGTCGCCGTCGCCAAAATTTTAAGTTCACCCCTTCCTTGAAAACTTCGGGACGAGTGCCAGGATCGCGTGATCGGTGTGGTATGCCAGCATGAGTGGTGCGCTTGTAGACTCGCGTGCGCTGCAAACACCACAACTAAAGAACGCAAGACGAAGTCTCCCGCACGAAAGATCGGTGATAGCTGACGGTGTGAGGACCCTATGTGCGAGAAGGTGGCCTGGGATGTCAGGCCCTAGGTGGGGCCTGGGGCCGATAGCAGCAGCACTGCCGGTTCAATTGGACAGCGCCTTGAACACCAACCTCAGCAGACGGCCGGCATCAGCCGGTGACGCTCGTTCAAATGAAGCAGGCGGAAAGCAGCTATCGGTGCCTTGAGGAAATGGCGGCGAGCGAGACATCTGAGGCCAACTTGTCGGGGAGTCTCAGCGCCCAAGATCTTATCTCGTCAGCAACCTTTCCTCGGGCCAGTTTATCCTACGCGCTTTTCTCGGTCGACTCAAAATGCTGTCTCGATCGTGTGCCTGCTCTACGACGAAAAGAAGAAACTGGCTTAACGGCCATGTACTTCCACTTCACGCCATCCCCTCATGCGCCTGAGACCTCGACGAGTGAGCTAAACTCGACTCTGATTTCTGTCGCAGCAAGTGGTTTACCGGAGGCTGGCTAGCCAAAAGCTGATCGCGCGCCCCAAACCGCAATGTTCTTCAATGCCACCCGGCAGCCCGCCGGCCACAAGCGCCTCTCGAGTGTCGGCACCAGAGAGAGCTGTTTCCGCTACCTCCTCGAGAGCATCACCGACGTGCTCTACAGCATTTTGAGAGTGGTTATGCGGCCGTCGCAAGTCATCGTGGCGGCGAGGATGACATGGACCACCAAGCGGCGGACGACCAGACGAGGGGACCTAGCCCACTGTTTGATAGGCATCTTCGGCATCAACACGAACATGTTGTACGAAAGGCGGCCTTTCATGCGACTGCTGGACGAAATCATCCGCACCTCTGACGATGGTTCCATCTTCGCCTGGGGATTCGGTCACAGCGCCAGCGACACCGGCATACGCGTCATGCCCACCACCAGCACAACAGGATTCCGCCGCGTAGTCCGCGAAAGCAGACTCATTGCTGTCTCGCCAATCGACTGAAGGCTGTCACAACATCCAGCTCCTCTCCCCCGCCGAGCGGCTTGAGCATGTCAAGTGCCACTTGATGCATGGCTCCGTCACAAACAAGGGCTTGCTAATTGAGAGGCCGTTCTTTGTTCTTCCGCATTCTTTCAATGCAGTGCTTGCGCCGCTCAATTGCTCTGGCAAATCATCGCCCCATTGTTTTTCCCTCCCCTCCATTATGTCAAGCAACCTGCCAACCTGAATCACGGCCGCTTTGTTGTTTGCTGGACATTGGTACTGACAAGAACATCGCAGATGGAGCAACTTCAACAACCTACGATCTCAGGCGGATACCAGCAACCCAGAACGGAGCAGGAGTTTCCCCGAAAGATTCCGCGTGAGCAGAAATGCCACCGACCTCGCCCCTTCCACCCGGAGGTTGTGTGGTTTCGCCTCTGAATCCGAGGTTGGTGTCGGCTGTGCTGCCCAGCCGCCGCATGCGAAGAGGGAAGCTGGGGCAGATGAGCTGTAATGGGGGGCGTTTGATGTGGGATGTTGTGTAGATAAATGTTTGCTTGAGGTTGATTCCCCGTGTCCACTGGGAGATGCAAGGCCCTCCATCTCGTCATCGTGATCCCTACATGGTTTGACCTTGACCGCCTTCCTGTTTCCCCGTAAGAGTCAGTAAGGTTTGATGCAGTGGCGTATTTTGAAGAGCGTCCAAGTGTCAAGTCACTGCCCGCCCACGCGGATATATATTGAGGTGAGCACCGTCGTTCTGAGTTTTCTTTGGACTGGGCGAGTAAGATGTCGTAGATTTGGCAGAGCCAAGGAATCTGATAGGCGAGCAGGAACGGGGTTCAGTACGCCCCAGACGACTCAGTCACCATACTTCCATACCTAGACTGCAATGAGGATGATGGATTAAGGTGCCAGATAGTAATGGTTTCTTCCTGAGAGTTACGTACCATCCTCCTCTCCATCATTCTGGGTCGGCCCAGTTCTGCCAATCAGAATTTTCCTTCGACTAACTCTGCCGTGGTGGCCTGACCCGCAAACTCTCCCTTTTTTCACGATTCTCAACACAAGGTTTCCTTTTGCCTTTTAGCTACATATACTTATTATTACGGCATTTCCATTTCAATCGATGTCCCTCTCCATCCTTAGGCCTTCCACACAACGCGCCTGTCGCGACATTTCGCGTCCTGCTTATCAGGCGCAATCACCAAACAGGAGTTCGGAGATCAGTTGAAAAGCTCACCACTGAATCACTCAATGGGCGGTAAGGAACAATAGCAGCCTCTCAGGTGAATAGCAACGACCCACACCAGTGAATAACACACATTCACCATGAGGAGAATAGAGATGGGATGAAGTTGCCACTCTCGTCGGTGAAATCTTCTTGATAAACTTGACCCAAGGCTAGTTCTGCCCCTCCTCCTCCTTCTCTCTTGCTCCTCAGGCTTCGCAAATACCACTCCGTCACTGCAGCCAACAATGTGCCTCATTGTTTTCTCCGAGTTGCCGGCGTGTCTTGGCCGGGCACAAGCTTCCGCAGAACCACTTTACACGGCATTCTGGTAAGCCGCCGTTGGCAGTATCTTTCTCCGCAAACATTCAAGTTTTCCCCGTGATTTCCGGCTTCTCGGACATCTTCCTCGACTCCCCTCCATTGCACCTCACGCCAGGCACAGCGCGCCGGCTAACCTTTCACCTACTTCTAGCAAGAACCAGCTTATTGAACAATTAGCCATGCTCAAAGAGCGCGACGCACAGGGAAGAGGGCCTCTGAAGAAACGGCACTTCCTGCCTTGTGCGGACTTCATGGAAGTTAGCGTGGAACACATCGACTTAGAAAATGTCGGTCAGGACGGCAACCCCTTTGTCAAAGCGCATGCATGCCGCCATCTCTTAACTGAGACAGAGTGAGTACCTACCTACCTACCTACCTAGCTTACATCAGGTATACTGCAAAGTACCTGGGCAAGAGTTGGTGTGGTGACTAACATTCTACATTCTAGAAACGAGAAAATCGCCAACCTGCACGCCGTGTATAGCCTGGAAGCTGACAACGATGCCGACATCTCTGAGGGCGACAACGTCGAGGGTGACGACTTCGAAGGTGACGATTTCGACGAAGAGGACGTTGAGGACGAGGGGGATACTCGTCCTCCCTCAGCTGAACCAGCTGTCGGTGCCCGTGTGCTGGGTCCGCATGCTTGGACGGCGGACGAGGATGCGCAATTACTCGCGCTTCATAGCCAGAGGCCTAAAATGGGCTCTGATGAGATTGGGCGCGTAAGTATCTACAGACAATCTTGGTTATTTGGGAGAATGGTTAAGCTAATAGCGGGGTTTGAACAGCAAATGGCACCAAGGACAAAAAGTGCCTGCACTTCACGGCTTTATCGCCTGACCAAGCGTGGTGACGAGTACCTAGAATAGGGGCATAGAAATCGGCCCCAAGGAAAGGAACTAGTAGAGTGAGGTCAGGAATGGCGGGGATGTTAGGCTTAGGGTTTACAAATTTGTTACCATTTTTAGATCCCGTGGTCTTGGAGCTGTTTGGGAAGTTGGAGGGGTTCGTTTATGGAGAGGGCTCGCGGGGTAGACATGGATGTGAGTGACAGTGGAGGGGAGAAAGGAGGGAGAGTGGGGGCTGGCTGAGGGTTCGAGGCCGGATCACTACTAGTATATTACAGTTACAGAGGGGATGACCTGCCTGGTCGTCATGAGGGGACGCTGATTTGTTTCAAGGAGTCATAAATGAATTGCAATGCAAACCTCAGAGAAGTAGCAACCCGAAAATAATTACTCCTTCTCTAGTCACCCGTGGTAGCCGAGTACCACGACTCGAACGAATCCACCCTCTTTCTTTTCGTAGCCCATGCTGGGCTTGCGCTGCCCGACGCTCCGTTCCGTTCTTTCACTTCCAGTCTCTCATGAAACAGCCCTGTATCATAGCCTTCCCCTTCAAACTCAGCCATGGATTCCAAGCACGCCTTTTTTCTGGCGTGCGGTGATATTGACCCTCCCGCCCCAATCAAAATCTTGCACATATCATATCTTCGCTGACAATTCCACGCCTTGGGTTTAACCATGTACGAAGGGAAGTCCAGCAGCCAGTCGAGAGCAGTCCGATCGCGTTCATCCAGACAGTCAGGATCCCCGCCATATTGTAGAACCTGCTCAGCGAGGGCAGGCAGACCGATATGTAATGCACTGACATTTATAAATGTCGAGTTGAGGTTGTCAGCACAGTCGTCAAAAACCTCCAGTTCTACTTTCGCATTAGCGTCTTGTCCGTGTTTGAGAATCAAGGCCGCCGCCTCCAGGAGAGTCGACTGATGAATAACTCCGGGGCCTTTCCGGAACTCGGAATCCCACAAAGCAGCGCAGGTTAGAGGAAAGAAATGGCGATCAGCGCTGATGTGAAAGCCGTTTTCTAATAGCATGCGAAAAATCTTGATGTGCCCGGTATAAAATCCGGACAGTACCGGCGCGAAAAAGGTCGAGCTGAACAAGGGAAACTCGAGGTCGGACGAACTGCGTGTCAGTCGCTCTAGCTCTCCAGGATTTCTCGCGATCCAGTCGCGGGTGCCCAGTTTGAGCCCGCCCCCAACAATGGCAAAGAGTAAGAAGAGCAAGGCCATGTCGTCGGAGCCGGGATGGTGGAGGGTTGCGAGACTGTCGAAGTAGCCAAATTGGCTTTTGCCCGTGGTGTCCTCGGCTCGCTCGCCATGGTACGCAAGCTGGTGAACTTCCTTGGCACCAACCGTCTCGCTATCAAAGTACAAGTGTTTGGAAGCGCGGGATCTGATCGAGAGATTTCTCTTGGCAAAAGACCAACTGAGATTTTCCCAGTTCTTTCGCGACGCCCAGTACTTGGCGTGGAACGAATGTCCGTTCTCGCTGACGAATTCGGCCCGATCGCCCAGGACAATTTTTTTGAAATCCAAGTCCAATCCCAGGATGAATTCTAGAACGGTTTAGTGCATCAGCTCGGGACGGTCTCTTTTGCCAATCTCGACGAGGCCTCCACCCCATGTGGCGAGATCGATTCTTGCTTGTTCGGCTGTGTTCGCCGCGTGCGCTGCCTTGAGGATCTCTTCTGCGTCTTGGAAGTCAGTGCATTCTGAGACAAGAACAGCCTCTCGTATTTGAGCAGCCGTGGGCGGAGGAACATTGGGGTTGCGGCGAGCGAGCAGCTCAAGCAAAGCGAATGTCCGGTGACGATTCGACCGGCCAATACGCTCAATGATAAGCTGGTAAAACTCAGATAGGTCGTTCGGGAGCTGTGAGAGCTGTGTCTCCAATTGCTCGAGCGTAGCCGGGTTTCCGTCAGGTTTGAGCGACCTCGATAAGACCCCGACGGCGAGCCTAACCCACAGGAACACTCCGTTCGCCCTGGTCAAAATGGCTGAGACCAGCTGGTTAACGAAGGGCATGGTGCTTCTCCAGCCCTTCACGGATCCCGTCACGTAATCTTCGATGTCGACTTTGGTGTGCATTTCGAGGGCGATTTGGGGATATGCTGAAAAATGGTCCTGGAGAGCCTTCCACGGGCGACTGGACAGACAGATTTTGACCTTGGTCTTTGACCGTGCTGACCCCTGAACCAAGCCCTTGATAAACCGACATATAACATCGGGGTGCCCATCGAACTCATCAAGTGCGTCGAAAAAGAGGACCAAGTTCATCTTTAGCATCTCCTGGTTCAAGATTTGGCGAACGATTCTTCCAAGCTTGGTTTCTGGTCTGGAATCCAGCTTTTCAAAGTCGCCCACAATTTGACTCAGAAAACTCCTTATAGGGACATCCTCCTCCTTGCGGAGTTTAATCGCAACGTTATATATGTCTTGCACTTTGCTCTGTAGCACTCCAATCAGCTCGGGTACCGCAACTCGACTTTTGGCATACTCCTTTTGCAAGTCTTTCAAAGCGCTCTGGGCGGCGTCCAGGGCCTCGGTCATGGACTTTCTGTTGTCTCCGTCATCATCCCCCTTCTCAAGCTTGGTCCTGAGTTGATTAATCTTTTCTTTGATCTCCGGGATTTGTTCTTCTGCCGTTCCCATCACTGCATGTGCCTCTCGGATACGGCCCTTGAGCTCATTGCACTGCCTCTTCCTTTGCTGATACCAAATTCGCGTTCTCTGGTACCTTTCCCGATAACTTTCACTATATGGCGAAACCACCTGGATGATCAGGCTTCGTAAAACACCCTCAAATGATTTTTGTGCCGCACTGCCTCGATAATGAAAGAAGAATCCGGCTTTAATCTCGCGGGCGTCGCTCTCCCAAAAGTCATAGAGGAGCTGCCACGTACAGGGGCTCTTGAATAAGAACTTCATGAAGGTAGATTTCCCGGAACCGGGCTTGCCGTGAATCCAGAAAAGCTTCGCGTCAAACCTTTGATGTAACCAGTTTGTCAATATAGGCAGATCGAAAGCCCATTCAAAAGTATTTTGAAACGGATTCTCAATCTGCTGGAAACGGAGGTCCAACTCTGGTGAATATAGCTGGTGATGCATATCTGAGATATGGTTACGATTATAAGTTAGTAACCCTCGGGGACGTAAAAATGAACGAAGGGTCTCATATACGTACTCTCGAGCGATTGCAGAAGATTTACCAACTCCTCAAGTGTCCGTATTGCTTGCAGCTCTTCATTTGTTTCGGTGAAGTCCGCCTTTGGGGATTTTGGTAAGAGGCGATCTCGCTGCCCGGAACGTCCATCAGGGGGAAGGCTCGCGTTAATTTCGACAGGGTCACTGGTGTCGATATTTTGAAGGACATCAACAGTGCCCCGTTCCCTGATGAAGTCTGTGATCACTTCCAGGTTTGGGTCTCCCCTGGAAAATTTAACCATGTTAGAATGGTCCTCGTTTATGGGGATGGTCACGGCTTTGTTGTTCCGGTAGTGATGGCATGTGGCGGACTCGGGGCTTACTAGGACCTCGGGCGGCCCTGTCCTCGCCCACTTTGTGCTATTGTTCAGTTTCTATAAGATGGTGGGTCAGTGAACGGGAACGACTATGTCAGGGATAATGGGGATACTTACCACAACTGTGGGCGATTCGCGTGTCTCATATGCCCAGAGCACCTCTGCTGTTCGCAAAAAAGACAGCCCCTCGAACCTGGCGTTCAAATCACGTAGGTACCTCCCAGTTTGCCGTGAAAGATCTTCAACGAGAAACTCGTTTGGCTGGCCCTCCACTATAGCCATGAGGTGACATTGCTGCATGCCCAGTGAGGGAACGCCAAACATGACGGCCCCCGAGATATTGTCGAGAATACCAGAAAAGCTCTTGTCTCGACCAGCCATCTGAACTATTGCTTCTTTCAGAACCAAACCGCCCAAACTGTGCGCGAGAAAGACGACAGGTTTTGACGATGGAAGACACCAACCACCGAGCTTCAATTGACGGGCCAGAGTCTGCGCAATGTCGCTGATGGACTGAAATGAACTGCTCCGTCCAAGTGAGGACTTATAACCATAGACAATAGCTCGCAACCCAGGTACGGAAATGGGAAGGGTATCCCTAATCCACATAAAGGCCTTATCTGCGCCGTGGGGCTGCCAGGATCCAAATGGATGGCTGCCCAGGCCCGAGATGGCAATAGAACTGGGAAATAAGTCAGCCTTAAAAGAACTGATAGCCGGGTCAAGATGTGTTGCTCACTCAGCGTGATGCTTATCCGGGGGAGGACTGCTAAGAACTGTCATGCCTTTGAAATGAGTGTCGAGGATCATCATCTCATTGGGCTTGCCGCGAGGAATCTGAATCGACCATTCCGAAGTGTCGTTGGCCTTCGTATCACCCAGACATTCGGGCCTGCACTTTAGTTGGAGAGTGAGTACCTTGGACGGCGGGTCCTCCCATCTGTCTAGCGTGTCTGCAAGCGAGAAGATAGTAATTTGATCCGTGGGGACAGAGAAGGCTTGGCTGAGCAGCGAAGCAGCATCGCGCGGATCCGAAATGCAGCTCGGCAGCTTGCGCAGCCGATACACCACCTTGCTACTCCACCCTTCAGACATCGCTACCCGGGACGGATAATGGACGGTCTCGAACACGGACACCGACTGGGGTCTAAAACTTGCGGTCCCTCGTGGCGAGGAAGGCGAGCGCGCGGGAAAACCCGTCGTGAGGGAAAGTTCGGACTGCCCAGCGACTATTACCCCGCATCCTGGGTTGGCTGCAATGATTGGTAGGTTGTCGCCGCGCTTATTTCAAGCGCGGGGGGCTGGGCGTTGCTGGCAAGAAGTAGGCGTCAGTCCAGCTGCATGTGTGTCCTAATTCACAGCCAAGCGAGTAAGCGAAGACTGTTGGCTCTGCCCAGAGCCTATCTGGCTGCGACTGCCAACCACTCTCAGCGGGCGTCGTTCGACGCCGCATCTTATCGCCTCGAAATCTCGAAACCTCGTCAAAGCCACAGGGTTGGACAGACTGAGACGAACAGCTCTGCGCACAACATCCCAATCGGCGAGTTTCCGCTATGAGCCGTTCCAGGATAAAGGGTTGCGAGCGAAGTGAAGTGGAGTTGAACGGAGCACTCCCAGTCCCTTAATGTGGCTGCTGCTAGTCCCGTTGCACCCTCCTTTGCCTGAATCCTGATGAGGCGTTCGAACATCTTTGACTCGTGGTTTGCATAGATTTTCAACCCAGTGTTTCTCTTCTATCCGGGTCGCCTATGAGGAAGGGCAGTGAACCGCAGAACGGTATCCGCATCTATTAGCTCAGGTTATGTTTTTGCTCGACGAGGGTTTGCTAAGGCTGGATTCTTTGGCTCGCTGAGAGATACTGGATATCTTGAGTTCAATCAGGTGGAAGCCACCGAGGTCTCTCGACCGATTCATAGTACCTGTCCGGTTATCACGGTAACTTCAGCATCAATCAACTCTGCTCTGATACTCGATATCAGATGGGCATGTTCCGAGCACACCTGCAGCACCACGCTTCCCGAAGGGGGGGCTGGTGACTGCGTGAGTCCCGATCAAGCCCCGAGCACAAATATCGCGGATGCTGTTTTCTATCCTTTGCATGTCTCACGAGAAGTGAGGGGTCAATCAATCTCTTACCCAATGGCGCAGACATCGGCTGGCAGATCATCGAGGGGGTGAGACATGAATGCGGGCACATCGGGAGCCTGATACCGCTGCCCGGGGCATGGCGAAAGTGAGATTCCCGAGGTATAAGAGCGCGAGGTCTTGCCCTGCTCCTGGCACGCACAGTCCCAACCACCTTTACTCACGAACAGACACCACAACTCGCAGGACCACTACAGGTACACACACATAGGTAACAATGCGTTTCTCCGCCCTCATCACCACACTAGCCGCCCTCACGGCGACAGCAGCCCTCTCCGCCCCTAACATCGCCGACGAAATCATCCACTACCTCTTCCTCCTCGAAAATCACTCCTCGATCCTCGCTAGCTTCACCAGACCACTCAACGAGGTCAACGCCATCCTCTTCCCGACATCGGGCCCCTAGGTGGCGCTATACAGCAAGCTTCAGGAATTCAACGAAATCGGAGCCAAAGCCCAGGACTACGCTCGCGAGAACGTCAGCGATGCGGAATTCCAAGGTGAACACGCGAAGGATATCGAGAAGGGATTCGTGCTGTTCTCGGAAGCAAATGTCAAGTTTTTGGATGTCTTGGGTACCAAGGCTACGCGCTATACTGCGCCGATGGTGGGTCGGGAGTATGGGGAGAGGCTTACGGGGGTTAGGGATGGGGCGAATGTGAGTGTCCCTTGATCCGCTTTCTTTTTCTTTTCCTTTTCGGGTTCTTCCCTTGCGAGACGCGATGTTGATTAATGTGATAGGTCCTTGCAAATATGTTGCTGCGCAGGATTCTGGAGGAGAAATTCTCGTCGCCGCTGAACAGTTCTCTGGTCTTGTTCGATGCAGCCATTGTAAAGACCATCGCCGGGTTTACGCCCGGGGCTGAAGCGGTCGGCGATCTTTGATAGATCCTTACCTGAACAGACAGGCATGTAGTGTCGGTGAAAACCTTTTACCTCTGCAATCAGCTATCCCAGTGTACTCTCGTGCCCCTTTGTAACTGAGCAGCAACCACACCCAACTGTCCAAGCCAAAAGCGCCCGCCCGCCTAGTTACCCGCGTGGCAAAGCAGGAGCACTGCACATCGTTTGGGGCTTGACAGAATAAGAGAAGCAGCAAAGCTCTCTCAATGCTGGCCTCGAGATGCGATAATTGTACCACGACTTCGCCAAGCGCGGGGCTGATACCCGTCCGACCATATAATCAGCGAAGAGAGGCCCTAGACAGTGGGCTTGCGGATCCCCTCGATATCAAGTCGGGAAGGAGTTGGAGATTGACGGCCGTCTTGGTGTCGCGGAACGCCGGTATCTCGCAAATGGTAGCAGTCTCGAGTCGTGGACTACATCGCACCTCATCACAACCTTGCCGGGTGGTGAGACAGTCCGGATCACGATCGGGTGTGACGATGCTGGGCACGAGGCAGCAAACCTGTGGTTTTCGCCCCGGAAGGAGGGATCGGCGTCGGTGGGGGCGGCATCGTGGGTGAAGTCGAAAGGGGGGGAGTGACTTGAGGTTCTCGTTCCAGGAGAGCTGGGGACCATGCAGGAATATGAGACCACCACGACGTCGACGACGGATGACAGTGTGACGCCGGTCTTTGAGATGTGGAAACCGAGCTGAAGGGGGGGTCATCTCAGTGCAGGACGCTAAGGATAATACGAAATACCTGGACACATTGTCAGAAATACGGCACACTGGTTGGTGGACTGAACCAGTAGCTGTAACACTCCGTAATAGCATCTTTCGTGACTTCCCCAAAGCAGTCTGCCCTTGGATGGCTCCGTAATTCTTTGGTGACTCGGGAAGTATGATATCGTGGCGTTGCCGTGTCTCACTCTACCACTTCGACTTCCGAAGTGGCTGGCAACAACGGGATGCCTCGGCATGAACTGGCATTGGCATCGGGCAACCCGACGGGCGTATTCCTAGATCACAGGTAGTTAGAGAAATACTTAAGAGGGTGCTCCCAGTCCACCCCTACCTGTTCTCCAACCCCTCAACACCAACACCTCATCCACAACATCCATCAAGATGCGTCTCTCCGCCTCAGTCGTCATGCTGTCCGCGGCCCTCTCCGCAGCCCTGACCCGCGAACAAGTCGTCAACCCCCTCATCTCCATCGCCACCAAGTCCAACGCCCTCATCCCAAAGGTCAAGCAAGTCAACGCAATCAACACCCCCCTCAGAATCATCGGCCAGGGCCCCTGGCCTTCCATCCTCAAGGGTCTCGACGAAATCATCACGACAGAAAAAACCCTCGCCTTAGTGCTCGACGACCAGGAACCCTATTTCCCAGGCTTCAACATCGCATACGCGGTGCAGGCCTTCAGCGACGAGCTGTGTGAAAGGCAGCGTGACCTGCTGATGAATCTGACGGAGAAGGCAAACACGATTCTGGATGTCAGTTTGGTGGTGGGAAAAGAAGTAAGCGAGAAGCTCAGGAGTACTGAGGGCTACATTGATGTGTGTGCTGTTTCTGAGTCCCGTGTCCCGTTGCTGTTCGTTACTATTTCCGTATGTCGGTGTCATGCGCTCCCGCCTTTGCCCCTTCTTCTGAACTTCCTAGCCGGGTACGTGGAATTTGTACGCTGGCTGACTTGGCTGGATGTCTCACCTTCAGGCTATCTTCGACTGGTTAGAGATCGCAGCGATTGACAGAAATCTCGCGGCTGACCTCAGACTGGGCTATTTCCGCTGGGATCTGGCTATGAAAGCTGCCCTGAGCACCTACGGTTTCTGACCGTGAGAGCATGGAACAGGAGACACTCACCTAATATTCGAAAGACCCCATTCCTTGAATCTATTGAAACTTCCTCCTGTCTTGATCGTCCGATACAGCATCCCGTGTGTCTCAGTCCCTCCCCTTTTCATTGACACATACATGTCTCACACAACATGCCAGTGACACAACACCCTCGGCAGGTAAAACATTGATGCCATAACCAACCTAGGCTCCCAAATACATAAAGCAGACCAGCGCCCGGCGAAGTCTATCAATGCCGCTTATTATGTACAAGAAATGAAATCTCACCCACGCTACCTTGAAAACCTATTCCAGAACTCAAAAGTCCAAGAAAGCTTGTATCGCGTAAAGCGCCCCGGCGCACGTCAGCGCGATGACGGATTCAGCTCCAATCCTCCCGTTACTCACCGCGCCGGACTTTCCACCCCCAGCGGGACTACTCGTCGCACCCGCCCCCCCACCCATAGTTGTCGTCGTCGGCCCCGGGAACCCCCCCGAGCTCGTCGCCGACTGCGCCAGCTTCGCATACGATGCATACTCCGGCGACCTCGCGCCATCTAAATCGACTCCAAAC
>Ga0247758_1001290_pt1 | contig 19314 bp, 19 predicted proteins | sample UWRJL156409C4_FD_180950 | JGI IMG/M metagenome (GOLD analysis project Ga0247758, IMG submission 180950) | Plant litter microbial communities from Arlington Agricultural Research Station in Wisconsin, United States - UWRJ-L156-409C-4 | ecosystem: Environmental > Terrestrial > Plant litter >...
AGGGGAGGGAAAGGGAAAAAAAAAAAAAAATGATGAAAAGGGACTGGGGCGTGGGGAATTGGGTGGAACAAAGGGGGAAGGAAATGCACCCAGGCACCTCCGCGCTAATGCAAGGTTATTAAAGGAGGCAGGGAGGTTGCAGGGCTAAGGGCCGACTGCCTTTGACAGCTTGCGTGGTATTTCAGCGGGTCCCATGGAAGGCCCAGGACCGCAGTCCTGGTAAGTGGCGTCCCCATTTGACCTCGATCCTCAATCTCCACTCTGAACGGACGACCGTCTGCAGCTTCGCTTCGCCCGCGACGTCCAGTGCCATTGAGGAGAGGGGCAAATAGCTTCTTGCGGCGACATTGCTTGTCATTGGTTTTCTCTCCTGCCCGAAGCATCACTCACATTTTAGTACGGAGTTTCAGGTTTGCAATTGGATGTCGGCATCGATTCAGTCGTTGCCATTTCCGTGCCGTATCTATCGCTCCACTTCCCGGGATTACCAAAAGCATGCATGGCGGCGATGCCACAATCACTCTAGAGGAGTGGCTAGTGTGGTGAGTGGGCATTTGGATTGCCTCTTCTGCTCTCCCCCAGTCCAATTGGCGTGGGGGTTTCGCGGGCGGGCTTCGCACCGGTTCCACTGCTTGAGCGGGAGAATTTGTGCATTTCGAGGCAATACCCATTTTCTTCTGGTGGTTCGTTGGGCAATATGGCACTCTTTGTCGTTCGATCGGAAGCACAATCTTCTTCGTGTGTGTCGTTATCGGTACACGACCTAGGGACGCTACTCTGCTTCAGCACCAAGACCTGAGTCCAAGGACGCCATCGTCGGCCGCCAGCCGATCTGCGCTACGCCGTAACCGATAACGGGTCTGGCCGGGAATGTTTCCGGTGCACCGGACCATCAAACTTCCCCAACACAAACGGGGATTAATTTTGATCAGGACAGGCGACTTGACTGTGTTTGGCGATGGCGTCCTTTTCTCGCCTGCGAGTCCCCCCTAGGCTGGAATTCAAAACCACGCCAAAATGATGCCAGCGGCTGTGGGGACGGGGAACGAGCGAAGCGGTCCGGGCCTGTGCACCCTTTATCATTCCCGTTCTTCTAGAAGGCTGCTTTATCGCGTCTGACATGCGTCACAGTGGCGCCTGGTATCCATCCTAAGGCTCTAGCGTGCACCGTTCACACGCGAATATTGAGAGGCATCCTTCCCAACCCCATGGTGGCAGGAGGTTGAGACTCTTCGAGTATCGCTGCCGTTGCTGCCCTCGCGAGACACTGTTTCGCAAACAGAGGGGCTGGCATCAGGCCGTACCATCCTGCCGGATCCTTTCCGATTCTCCGGCCACCTTGGTGATGCATCACAAAATCGCCAGGCCGCCATGACTGATCGCAAATAGGAAAAGGAAACAAACGACGGCTCGATCCAGGTATTTTTTCTTCTTCTTTTTTTCTCTGATATCGCCGACGAATCAAGCGCCCTCGCCATGTCAAACCGAGACAAGAAGAAGCAAAGTGGCACTGAGACAAACAGGAGCGGCCAATCCAGCACGGTGCATCGCCCAGCAGGTCTTAGTTGCCGCTAGCCTGGTAACCACACCGACGCACCCCAGCGCCATCCATCACGATACAACCAGCCCATGTATCCAACTTAACACAACATGCTGGGAAAACGGCGCTCACATCGCTCCGTTGGATGCATCAATCTCCGTTTACTAGGCGTGCAGCGGTCCAAGAGCTCGCTACAACTGCTAATCGCGTCGATCCACATACGCTACAGATACCCTACTGCACGCTCCACTCTCCTGGATACGCGCTACGAATCGCTGCACTACACCCAGGAGATGCTAGTCTTTGGCGTCTCCCGGGGCGTTCTCTGCCCCAGCGGGCACCGGCAGAGCCTTCCGCGCCCATCATAGCATCCTGTTCGCCCACGATCTTGCTCACGAGGTTCCACCTCCCCTGCCCCGCCCAGGCGCCATCCAGAACTGGTCTCAGGGCGCCGAGGACCTAGTGATGACTGCGTGGCCACCCTCACTAAGCGAGTCCCAGACCCAAGGTATCGGTACGAGCTGGCGTCCAGGGGTTCACCAGACATCGTGAAGTGTTCATGCGCTGTGCCGGGGATCGAGTCATTACGCCGGAGAACAGCCCGGACGAGGTGAGCCAAGAGCTCAAAGCGCATCGTGCAAGGACCGAGTCAAGGGGGCGGCATCACGATCCTTGGGAGGAACGGTCGAGAACAGCATGCTGGTCGGCGGAACCTTCCTGTTGCCGCGAGGATCTGCTATCAAAGTCAGGAGGCCGGAGACAGGGAGTTGACGGCATAGACGTGCCGGTTCTGGCCTTTGTGCCATCCATCTGGTCGGAGTCTGCCGTGAACGAGGGGACTCGGGCAACAAGGTCAAGGCTGGGTACGAGCTGACTAGTTAAGTGCTTGGCTGGGTGCAGTGACTTCTCAGGGCGAGCTAGAGAGAGCCCGTGTCAGGCTGAACATGGGGTTGCCTCCAGCGGCTTGTTCCGGTTTTCGAGTCTTGGCCTGATTCCTCGGCTCATGTGCGAATGTTTACTTCGCAAATGTTGAGATGCAGTGCTTGGGTGGATGGCAAAGGTGGTAGCGCTGCTGGTAACGGAACTACGGCGCTGTCTCTGAGACCTAAACGGCATAAGAGAATTTGACAGCGCGGAGGAGAAGGTGAACTGGATGACGAGACATGACTGTTGTGAGGTAGGTGCTGGGCTAAGGTAGATGGCACTTTTGTGTGACGAACTCTGTGATGTCGGCAACTTACCTACCATGCTGTTGTCAGTGATTGATCCGCACTTGGGGTGGGTATCCATCGAACACAACGTGGAATCTTGGCCGGAACATGCTTGTCTAGTTGATAGACTGCGGTGGGCGCTGTCCGCGGCTTGACGGGAGAGTCTCCAGTTTTGAGCAGAACATGATTTTCCTCGCCTAAGATCGTAACAAACATGTGGCTATCTTCGAGCAGCAGCTTGCTTTCTTCGAGAGCATATCTAGCTATACGATATTATTTCCGGCTAGTGCTTCAAGAGACTCTTGCGCGGAGAGACTTGAAGTCTTTTCAAATCGTGGTTAGTTGTGCGAAATGACGAAGGAGAAGATGAGCCCTGGAGAGATTGGTTGTGAAGACCATCGGCAAGAAGAACATACAGAAGCATCTCATCTAATACCGCCTGGTCACCGTTGCCCTTATCCCTTTCCACCTTTTGTCTTCACTCGTCTGGTAATATATCGCCTTCACACTAAACATACCATTCCATCTATGTTTATCATAGGACATTGATGTAACTTGACGTACCTGTGACCTCATTCAGACAAAGTATGTGTGGCATCGTTCTTGTCGAGTTTAGGGCCTCCAGGGCTCCTGAATGTTGCCTGTGAATGAAGAAAATCGAAATCTTGTCGCCTGACGGACCGAAATTCGGGTCCACAAATGCGCCACACCCTGCAACCCTTGATCTGTTGGAACGTCAGTCATTTGCAGCCCCCAAAGCGAAGTCATCACCAACCCTTCTGTCGCCAGTATGGCCTCCCACACACTGCCTTCCAGGTTCACTTCCCTTCACCTGGGCAATCGTTGCGCGCGCGCGGCGGCAATCATAAGGTCATCTTCCTGGACGGCTCTCGTGTTGCTCACTTCCCGTAAAGCGAGGGGCTTAGGCCATCTCCATTATGTAGATAAATCCATTTGCTACAACAATCAACACATCTATGCAAATCCTTTCCCATGTTTACAAAAGGTGCCCTATCCTGTATGTAGTGCCTTGCCCCATTGCCCACCCACCTATTCCAACACTTCCAACCGTACCCATGCCGTTGAAAGGCCAACCTTTTTTTTCCGCCCCCACAACGCCGTTAGAAGTGACCTGCCCTACATGTGGTGTCCTGCCCTGCTTGCGTTGCCTTGGGTGCGACGGCCCGTCGCAGTCAAACGGGTGAAACCCCTTGGCGAGGACGTAATAAAACACCAAGCCAAGGGAGAAAATGTCAATGGGCTGGGTGACGCGGCGTTGGTTAGGCCCGGCAAGCCGATCGGGCGAGCGCCTTGGCCTTGGTGTCCAGAGTGGGCTTGGTCGCGACGGCGTTGTCGTTGGTCATTGTGGGTCTGCGGCAGTCAAGCAAAGGAGCGGCGAGGGCGCCTTACCTGGTCCGACGGGGTGTGGGTTCTTGGATCTGAGGTATGTGTAGATGCTACCGGGCGACTGGGTCGGAGTGCGGAGTGGGATGATAGAAGGAGGGAATGCCGGATTCGGACGAGTGTGCGAGCGAGGGGGTTTCTTCCGCTGTGCGGGTTCCGATTGCTGCTGGGGATGCTGCTCGGCAATGAAGTCGCTGGTGCCGAACTTCGAGGGGGCGGAGGTCAAGGGATGTTGAAATAGAGAAGCTAATGTTGAGGTGGGCGTTAGAGCCAGTTGAATTGGGAGAGACAGAGCCGGTGTCGAGCATCAAGGTAGAGATCGCGGAGTAGCTGAAGTGGGAGGATAAAACTGGTCCGAGATGTAGCTGCTGCTGCGAAGACAAGCTACGATTATGTTGCTTCTGCCGGATGAGTTCAACTTTCCCAGCATGCGGTAACCTCTCTAATCTTAGCCCAGATTGGGGCCTCCGTGGAGGTTCTATTGATCTATAAAGATATCTTATTCTACATGTGTAAACATGCAACCTGCCTTCGTTCTATCATCGCACACTTGTGAGTTCCCTGCACGATACTCGTCTCTGGTATGCCAAAAGAATCTCCTTTTCCCAGGTATATATATACTCAGTGGTATTTTATATCCGTTCAATTGATCTTTACCACAACGACAAGTTCTCGACGAAAGGAGGAACATTCGACATCATGGGATATGGGTTCTCGCACCATTCCATCAACAAGCGGATGCGGTGGCTTTACGCAATTGTACTACCCTCTCTGAGTTGGGCCTGGTGTTAGACCCTGAATAAGGCTCTAGTTTCGGTTCGCTTGTTTTGCCAGTTGCTGCCTTTTATCAATGTTTTTCTTTTAATACCCAAAGATGTTTTTTTGCAGATCGTCCACCACACAGTCAGCTCTACGAACTGTCATGCTCGTGGGATTGTGATTAGCTTGGTGGAAAGGAGAGATCGATTTGCCCACAATGAAACCAACAACCCATATGCAAGAGAAGAAAAGGATGGCTTTATCTACCTAGCTTGCCAACATATTTCTTGGACTCTGGACGTCCTTGTATCCCTGTCACCCATATCCATCTCGCCCGATGCCGCCGCAGCTACCATATTGCCTCGGAAACAAACCTGGAGAATACAGAAACCGCCCTTAGTTTTACAATCAAACTTAGACGTTGATTTGAACTTCAGGACGATTTACCGGGCTGGAGTCGGATTTGGGCTGGATATCGGACGAAGGTGTAAGTCGTGTAAGTGAGTGGACCCACTTCAATCTGAGACCTGACGTCGGGAAGCCAAGGTGGGGTCCAACAGGCTCCAGGTGCGGGGCTTTGCCAACCGCACATCGTCAATCCACATTCCCCCAACTCGACAAGGAGACCACAACTATTCTTCGCGTCGAACTCCCCCGACGACCCCGACACACCTCGGTGGTCCAACCGCCCCTACCAAGCCCACATCCCGGCCGAAACCCCGTCGCCACCATGTCCATCATCCAACAGCACACCGCAGCGTCGCTCAGCGACGCCTGGCGCACCATCGACATCGACGCCCTCCAGGAAGACTCGAGCGTCAACTTCGACGTCTCGACGCTGCACCCCCCGCTGCCCGAGACGAGCGAGAGCGAAGTCCGCCAGATCAATGCGCAGGTGCGCCAGCTCCTGCGCGGAGGCGACACCGAGGGCGCCCTGCGCGGCTGCTTGGAGATGCCCGTATACAACGGCAGCGACTTGGCGAAGGAGGCGCACCTGCAGACGGTTATTGAGGTGCTGCAGTCTATCAAGGCGAGCGATATGACGCCCATGCTGCAGCGAATCTACGGTACTCCCGGGGGCAGCGAGTGTCTCGATGTGTTGATGAAGTATTTGTTAGTCTCCCTCACCCCTGACCCCTGATTGTGTCTTGAAGAAGAAGAAGAAGAAGGATAGAATGAGCAGGGGCTGATATTTTTCGGGTTGGATAGGTATAAAGGTATGGCGAACACAGCGTCGTCTGGCGGGAGCGCTCCGAGGACACCTACGCGCGTGACGCCCCAACAGACGGGCTTCAGCCAGGTCGGCGGCCGCCCTGTGCCGAGCGAGTCGACAGGCGCGGCGATGAGCGTCCTACTCAGCTGGCATGAGAAGGTAGTTGAGGTCGGTGGGCTCGGAAGCATAGGGCGAGTGATGACAGATTGGCGGAAGGTATGATGTTAGGGGGGGTAGATCACAAACGAGCGAAGGTTACGATTATGAATCAACCTGTGGACTGGTTCTGATCTCTCGGTTTCGGAGCCCCCTATGCCTGTTGCGTAGTTGTGAAGTTGTATCGCCCTCGGTACCTATGTTTAACACGCACTGGTCGGATGCAGACTACATATCATGTCCTCATTTTACGTATAATTTTACAGATCGATCCAAGACGATCAGAGCTCACTTCTGCTCCAGAATATCCTTCAGGTTCACCTGTCCGCTTCCTCTTTTAAGCGGCTTTGCCTGGTTGTCTGACTTCCGCCACCCGATCATGTGAATAATGCGGAATGTGGCCGGAACAGTGCCGTCCTCATTCCCATGCAGTTCTCGGTAAATAGCGTTCGCAGCGAGAAGCACGTCCCGGCCAATGGGCCCCATCTCGCGGGCCAGAACGGCGTTGCTTTCGCCCATGGCTTGCAAATCCTCCATCAGTGCGAACATGTCTGGGTAGTCAACGACGATATCCTCCACGTCAACTGTCAGTATGGTGAAGCCAGCGCGCTGGAGCAACCCCTCGACATCGCGGACGTCAGCCAGCGGCGACACGTGCGGTGAGATGCCGCCCCGGCGCTCCTGCTCGGCAAGCTGAAGCGATGTGCGCAGCTCAAATAGGGTATCGCCACCGAGCATGGCGCCGATGAAGGGGCAGTCAGGACGAAGCACGTTGTTGGCCTGGGCCAGCACACCAGGTAAGTCGTTGATCCAGTGCATGCTCATGCTGCTGAGCACCATGTCGAACGAAGCCGCGTCGAAGGGAAGCGTCTCGCTATTGTGAAGGACGTGTCGCGTGAGTCGGATCTCGTCGTTGAATGGGAGGTCAGCGTCCCTGTAAAGGAGCGCCTCTGATGACTCGGCCGCTACAAGCTCCCCAATCTTAGACGCAAGAGGCGGTTGAACGGGCAGTAACGGGTCAGGGTCAACAATCCCCTTAGTCAGCGCCCGCGCAATGTTGCAGGAATTAGCCCCGAGGTCTAGGACCCGAGGGAATTCGCGCTTGATGTCCTGTAGAGAGAGTTTAGTCTCATATAAAACTATGAAGTGGGCGAGTAGGGCTTACCAGGAGACGCTCGCAGACCCGGGACGCAATCTCGTCCTTTAGGTAGTCGGCTTGTCTGCTTTGCTCAACATTGGCGGCTAACCTCTCCTTTTGGAGCCACTTCGTACGCGGATTGAAGACTTGAAAGGCGGGACCTCCTGGAGCCTGGAAGGCATACCACCGCCGGGTACTCCCGGCCAGGGACAGCCCCGACCGCTGCGGCAGGCAGGCTCTGGGAATGATCAGCCGCATCCTTCAAGACGAATGCGCTGCAGCATTCTGAGCTCGAAACTGAGCTGTTGTCGCGGAGAGCGTCATAGCTTTGATCAAGCAAAATAGGTGGGGACTGTTCCCGAGGATTGGGTAATGGTAGCCAATCAAGTCCGCCGCTGTATTGCTCAATCAATCGATATAAACGGGCCATTGCGGGGTGCACGGGTTTGGGGGCTCAATGGATGGATCCAGGCTTGACGACCCATCCGCTGGCGCTACTGGCTTCCTTTTTCGCACCCGCCAGGCCCGGAACCGCTGCCCCATTATCTCGATCGGATTCGATCCACGTCGCAAACCCATCGTGGCCATCTCCGACCTATCTCCTACGATTTCCGACCGGCCGACCGAACTCACGGCATTCAGATAGCCCTGCCGGCCTCCCGTAGCCGCTTGCGATCCGAGCCGCAACTTACCAAGATCACCCCTTTCTTTGCTCCCGACCTCTCGCAACAGCTATCCCCACACCGCACCCCGCCCTCCATTCACGACCAAACCACCCAATGGGCCAGCCCTCCCGGCCATGATGCGGAGCTGTTGATAGCTTGTCGACAACGACATTAAGTACAAATCAGAACGCTTGTCTGAGGTGATTGTGACGAGAGCTTGGAACCCGGGGAATTCTTCGAGCCCCTGATACACGCGACGTGGGTGAACGCGGACAACCGAACCCGTCTCCAACCATCATCCGAAATTCCAAACCCAAGGCTTCTAGAGCTTCGCAAAGATGGCTTCTTCAGGCCCGACCGGCTTTTTGGGCCGCTCGAGCAGCAGCAACTCGAACATGAGAGGACTGGTCCAGTTCATCGCAGATCTCCGTAATGCGCGTGCACGCGAACTCGAAGAGAAGCGCATCAACAAGGAGCTGGCCAATATCCGACAGAAGTTCAAAGGTAGGCGATATCTCCATTCCACCGTCCTGGTTGAGGGACCGGTGCTGACAGCGCGCTTGTAGATGGGAACCTGAGCGGATATCACAAGAAGAAATACGTTTGCAAGGTGGGTTTCGCGCACAACGCGGCCTGGCGGCAGCATGGTCTAACACGTGGCGATAGCTCCTCTACATCTACATCCTCGGATGGGACGTCGGCTTTGGTCACCTCGAAGCTGTCAATTTGATCTCAGCGAACAAATACTCGGAAAAACAGATCGGCTACCTCGCCATGACTCTCTTCCTTCATGAGAAGCATGAACTTCTGCACCTGGTCGTCAACAGCATAAGAAAAGATCTTTTGGACCACAACGAGTTGTTTAACTGCCTTGCTCTGCACGCGATCGCAAATGTTGGAGGTCGAGAGATGGGTGAGGCGCTGAGCGGGGAGGTTCACAGGCTGTTGATATCACCGTATGTGAAAATCCGGAGCCTGGTGGTTGCTTGTCAAGGATACTAACTCGCCATAGAACCTCGAAAGCGTTTGTGAAGAAGAAGGCCGCGTTGACCCTGCTTCGTTTATACCGGAAGCATCCCGATATTGTCCAACCTCAATGGGCGGAGCGGATAATATCCCTGATGGACGATGTTGACATGGGCGTGGCTCTGTCGGTAACATCGCTCGTAATGGCCCTAGCCCAGGATGATCCGGACCAGTATAAGGGCGCATACGTCAAAGCCGCCGCCAGGCTTAAGCGGATATTGATCGACGGAGAGTACGCAGGGGACTACCTGTACTATAAGGTTCCGTGCCCTTGGATTCAGGTGAAGCTCTTACGGTTGCTGCAATATTTCCCTCCTTCAGGTATGTACATATCCGTGAATTGGTGCACCCAGGAGTTTTTGCTGACATTTTGAAGACGATAGCCATGTCCGGGAAATGATCCGTGAATCACTTCAAAAGATTCTGAACCTGGCTTTAGAAACAAACAAGAACGTGCAACAGAATAACGCCCAAAACGCAGTCCTGTTCGAAGCGATTAACCTCATTATCCATCTCGATACCGAGCATGCGCTCATGAAGCAGATCTCCTCTAGGCTCGGGCGTTTCATCCAGTCGAGGGAAACCAATGTTCGCTATCTAGGACTGGAGGCCATGACCCATTTGGCCGCTCGGGCCGATACACTTGACCCCATCAAGCAGCATCAGGATGTCATCCTCGGGTCGCTCAAGGATCGAGACATCAGTGTTCGGCGAAAGGGGTTGGACCTGCTCTACAGCATGTGTGACTCAACAAATGCCCAAGCAATTGTCGGTGAGCTACTGCACTACCTGCAGAATGCAGACTTCGCAATCAGGGAGGAAATGGTGCTCAAAATTGCCATCCTGACTGAGAAGTATGCGACTGACGTGCAGTGGTACGTCAACATATCTCTACGCCTCATCGCCATGGCAGGCGACCATGTCAGCGACGAGGTATGGCAGCGAGTAATCCAGATCGTCACGAACAACGAGGAGCTACAAGTCTACGCCGCCCACAACATTCTCCAGTATGTCAAGCAAGATCATTGCCATGAGACCCTGGTCAAGATTGGGGCCTACATACTTGGTGAGTTTGGGCACCTTATTGCCGAGGAAAAGTCATGTAGCCCTATCGAGCAGTTCCTTGCCCTTCAAGGCAAGCTCGCCGCATGCTCCTCTGGCACACGCGCCATGATCTTGTCAAGCTTCATCAAGTTTGTCAATCTCTTCCCGGAAATCAAGCCCCAGCTGGTTGGTGTGTTTCATGTCTACAGCCACACACTGGACTCGGAGCTCCAACAGCGCGCCTGCGAATACCTTACGCTGGCAAGTCTGCCATCGGACGACCTCCTACGGACTCTGTGCGACGAGATGCCCCCGTTCCCAGAGAGGCAGTCTGCCCTGCTCTCTAGGTTACACCAGAAACACGCCAACACAAGTGACAAACGAACATGGGTGGTGGGCGGGAAAGACGCCAACGCAGATTCAGCTGAGCTTAGGATGGCCAAGACTGGTGGTCTTAGGAGGACATTCAGCACGGCTGTGAATGGTCACGCAAACGGAGACTCGAATAGTAAGGCAAATGGCGCCAACGGGCGTTCAGCAGCGAATGACCTCGCTGGTCTCGATATGAACATCCTCGGTCCGGCGGAGGCGAAGGGGCTGAAGTCGCTGCCCAACCTCGCCAGTGCTGCTCATCTATCTCCAGGCTGGGAGAAGGGCTTCTACCGGCTCATGGCAAAGGCCGATGGCGTGCTCTTTGAGGACGGGCAAATCCAAGTTGGCGTCCGCTCTGAGTATCGGGGCCAGATGGCGTGCCTGATTCTTTACTTCACCAACAAGACGCCGGCACTGGTCAGCTCGTTCACAACGACACTGGACTTGGACGAGTCAGAGAAGGCGAACTTGACGTGGGATATCAAGGGGCTCCCGGATACGACCATCCCACAGGGCGGCCAGGCGCAGCAGGTGATAATGTTTGAGGCCAAGAAGGTGTTTGAGAAGAGTCCGACAATTCGTATCAGCTACTTGGCGGGTGCGCTGCAGGCATTGACACTGAAGCTGCCGATCATGATACATAAGTTTATGGACCCCGCAGAGCTGTCGGGTGAGGATTTCTTCAAGCGATGGAAGCAGATCGGCGGCGCGCCGCGGGAGGCACAGCAGGTCTTTGGACTGGCGGGACCTAGGGACGGTGAGCGCGAACTCACCGAAGGCTTTGTGCGTAGCGTGCTCGAGGGGTTCCGTTGGGGCGTGCTGCATGGTGTAGATCCGAACCAGAAGAACTTTGTCGGCGCCAGTGTCGTGCATACATCCGAGGGGGGCAAGGTTGGGTGCCTGTTGAGACTGGAGCCGAACTATACTACCCAGGTGAGCTCTAACTCTCCCCATTCTGCTATGGGATTCTGCGTGTCTGTACGGCTGGCTAATATGAGATGATTTTTAGATGGTGAGGTTGACAATCAGGGCCACGGACGATACACTGCCGCCAGTGCTGCTGAAGATGATGGAGGAGAGACTGGCAATTGGTGTCTCAATTAGGCCAGAAAAGTACGAGTCGCCAACAGCGAGCGACATCTCAGATTCATTTAGGAATGTAATGGTCAGGTGAAAGAGGGCGGGTGAACAGATAGCCGGAGATGGGGGCGAGTGGTAATAACAACCGGTGAAAGCAGCCAGTGTCTGTTGGGGGAAGCGATAAGGTCAAGGGAGAGAAATCGGGGCATGCAAGCGAAGGGGAAGAAAAAGGCAGTTGTCCTGTTTTTGTTGCTATATACTTGGGTACTGCCCCCGAAAGCCTTCTGAAAGCCGCCTTATTTCAAGAACCCAAGAAAGGGGTTGAGGTGGGTTCGGGGTGATACCTAGTTACAAGCGTCCTGGGCTTGGAGTGGATATTGAGCTTCAGGTCGTCGCCTTTCATGAAAATGACCTCGTGATCTTCCACGAATTGCAGCCTGTTTATCAAAGCTTGCGTTGATTTGTGCTCAGGTGACCGACTGCCTGACTGCTCTCCCAACGCGCTTATCAACCCCGCGAAGCCCCACCCAGACGCGATCGTATGGCCCGAGCTTCTTGACGTTGAAGCTTTGAAGCTCGCTCGGTGCTGGATGGCTTCCAGGTCATTTGAATTTCCAACAACGCTCATCCTTGAACCGGCTTACTTTGCGACTCAGACGGAGCTCCCCACATGAGCAGTGAGCTACTCGCTGGCACTTTTGTTCTGTTCTAGGGCTAGGTAAGTTCAAAATGAAGAGAGTGCACCGCCTTTGAAGGCGTTTCCTTGTTCACTTGTGGTGGTCTGCAGGGCGGCAGGCGCAGACGACCCCGCGATACCTCCATCCCGCGTTCACTTCGGTCACCTCACCTTCACCATCACACATCTTGACCTACCGTCCCCGTATTTCGAGTTGAGAATCCATATGCACCTCCTATCTCGGCGCCGAGCATTTCTGCATCTTCAATTCGTGTAAGGGGTTTCTCCCGGCAGCCGCTGACGTCGTGTCTAGGTTCGGTCGCTGAGGGGGTCGGTAAGATGGCGGGCGGCGCGCTGAACTTCATCACGTTCAACCAAGACCACAGCTGCCTTGCTGTCGGCACCTCCAAGGGCTTCCGCATCTACCACACCGATCCTTTGGCCAAGATATTCAACAGCGATAACGGCAATGTCTCTATCATCGAGATGCTCTTCTCGACCTCGCTGGTCGCTCTCATCATGTCTCCTAGACATCTCATAATTGAGAACACCAAGCGAGGGTCGGTGATCTGCGAGCTCACTTTCCCGTCAGCGGTGCTTGCAGTTCGCCTAAACCGGAAACGCCTAGCTGTTGTCCTCGAAGAAGAGATCTACCTCTACGACATTTCCAACATGAGTTTACTGCACAACATTCACACCTCACCCAACCCGAGCGCCATCTGCGCCCTGTCGCCGTCCTCCGAGAACTGCTATATCGCATACCCCTACCCGAAGGCCCGCGAGGAGCAGGCCGAGCGACGCCCGGCACATGCGCCTCCGCTGTCAGCTTACGTGCCCCCGACCTCTGGGGAGGTTCTCGTCTTCGACACTGTTACTCTCAAGGCCGTCAACGTGATTGAGGCGCACCGCTCCCCCTTATCCTTCACGGCCATGAATAGCGATGGCACCATGCTTGCCACCGCGTCGGAGACCGGAACAATCATCCGTGTGTTCGCTATCCCGGGCGGCCAAAAGATCCACGAGTTTCGCCGAGGTTCAATTCCATCCACCATTCACAGCTTGTCCTTCAATCTTAGTTCCACCCTCCTCTGCGCATCCTCAGCCAGCGAAACCGTTCACATCTTTCGTCTGATCAGCCCACACGCACCTGGAAACTCCAGCATATCTCAGACGGCTGCGTCGACTGGTATCCCTCGCCCAGAGCGCACATCCCGCTCACGCAGCTTCGACAGTAGTGGTGACTCGCCTGGCAGTAATACTGGCTCTCCGCACAGTGAAGCTCTTGAGTATCCCGGCGCTGGAACTAGGAGAGACGAAGGGAACTCCACGTCGCATAGGAGACAAAGTGGATCCTTTGGCAGCATGCTCCGGCGGTCTTCGCAGATTATGGGACGCGGTGTCGCTGGTGTTGTTGGATCGTACCTCCCCCAGTCGGTATCCCAGGTCTTTGACCCGGAGCGGGATTTCGCGAATGTGAAGATACCAAAATCCACAGCTTCTGGAGCTCGCGGTAGCGGTATAGGTACAAGTGCTGGCCCACTGCGCAGTGTCGTAGCCATGAGCAGCAGTTCTCCGCAGGTCATGGTGGTCACAAGCGACGGGGGCTTTTACGTGTATAACATTGATATGGAGAAGGGTGGAGAGGGCTATTTGGTGAAGCAATTCTCGTAAGTGCCTAGCCCCTGCGTATAACAACCGGAGGAAGGCCTCGACTAACGGATTTCTAGGGTTCTGGATGGAGATGATAAATTGGACGCCTCGGCGTATGGACAACAATAGGGGCTGGCCGACTACGAAGGCCCGATATCTGCAAGTAACGAGGAACAGATTGCCGCTAGCCACGAAACCCCCTTAAATGCCGGAAGCTGGACCGTGGTTAGTCCTGCCGACCGTCTCGAACAGCTGGGGTCGAGTCCAGTTGTCGTGAGCTCAACACCACCCAATGGCAATGCCAAAATTGACCAGGTGGAGTCTACATCGCCCGATAGCCCTGGTAGTCCAGCGCCTGATCTCAGTGCGAGCACAGAGAGTATCCCTGCTGCGATGTATCAAGGAGTCATTTCGTTGCGTGACTTGGAGATCCAGTAGTTCCTCAGCATAGCGCTCGGCGTTGAATCTCCTTGGTTTCGCGGTTTTGTTGTTGAAAGCACCCACTATTTTGTATTTTGTACGTTTACAGCGAGTTTGGGCTGGATAATGAATAAGCGGACGGGGATCACCGCATACTGCATTGTATCCCGATATATCCCAATTGTTCTCAGGAAATGAATGTCTGGAAATCGAGGACCAGTCCATTATTGTATGGAACATAATTATGTAGCCATAACTGACGGATTTTGTCATGGACAGAAATGCGATTACCTTTTCAAACAGCGTGTCACTTGCTGTGGGTGCCGTGAGAGTGCAATACCTGCTGATGGATACACCGAACTTGTTTGTCTTGGTACAGAGCTGATTCCAGATTCATCTCTGATCATGGTAAACCATTATTTGAATGATAATTTTTCTTTCAACAGAGCATATGCAACTGTTCATTCACACCAACATTGGACCGTCAGCAGATACAAGAAGACCAAGGAATACGCAAATATGAAACAGATGGACATGTCCATTCCCAAAGCTTTCTCAAACCAACACACAAGAGCCCAGCAATCCCGCTCATCAGATCCCGACACTCGTTTCGTTCCCACGCAGCAACAGCAGAGAAGCACACCCCAGCTCATACCAAGATGGTTCCCAGAGTACCCTTTGCCGATGAATACCCAAGATGTAACCTGAGACATAACAACAACATTCTCCAGAAATGATAAGGTCAACTCGAACCCCGGTAAACGCCCGCCCAAAAGATAGAGAGTTTGTTGACCCATGAAATAAATATCCAAAAATCGCTACATGATCGTATCCATCCGTCATTTGTCATCACAGTAAAAAGAGAGTTTCCAGAAAGGGAGACAGGGATAGAAAGGTTCAAAGAGGTAAAACAAAAGAATATCCGTGCCACCGCGTGAAATTTTGATACCCAAGCCCAACATCAGTATTTCGTCGTAATAAGGTCATCAGAAAGTTCACCCTTATATGAACGCGGGGGTGTATTCCCAGTGCTCTCGCATGATGCAGAAGGAGCAACCGAATTGCTCCTGGGTTCCGGGGTACTGCCATAATCAGTGGCAGCTAATATACCACATGCGAAGGGAGAGAAGGGGTGTCGGCGCGGTGGCACAATCCGTTCCAAGCTCTTCCTCTCCCCTCATGAGACGAATCGAACGACAGGCATCCTTCCGGGGCTTGCGTCCAATCCGCCTGCTTTCACATTCGGATAGCAAGAAGGCTGCAGTTCTGCGGCTCATCGTGCGTACGGCCTGTTCATCAACGCAACCTCCCTCGCAATCTCACCCCATTCGAGCTCCCTCTTGACAGCGCCAGCACTGCCGGACTCGCAATTTTCGCCATTCTTCTGCGCCTGAAGTAACTCCTCCCATTTCAGAAGTTCATAGGCGAACCTGAGATGCGGTTGGATAATGACGTTGAGCCTGCGGGCACGGACGAAACAGTAGGCCCGCGGGAAAGATAAGTCGAGGGCCCGCATCACCTCAGCGATGCAGATGGTTGCACTGCGGGACACGCCTACTCTACAGTGGACCAGTGTTGCGGTTCCGTTACGTCGACCGCGGTCTGACAAACCCAAAATATTAGTATCCATCAAACCATAATGCAAACAGAACACGGCAAATAAGCAGAGAGAGGACCAACCAATAAACTCTAGGCATCGCTCGAACTCATCCGTCAAGGGATCGATGCCATTATCCTGCACAGCTTGCACCACGCATGTGTTCTCGGTTCCCCACTCGTCCAGCTCGCCGTCCCGCCACATCGCCATCTCTCCGACGCTGAGAATCTGCCCAATGCCCAGCGACCGCAACAGATCTGGATTGTTGGCGTGCCCAAGGTTACCCAGGTACATGTAGTCGAGAATTCGGCTCGGGAAGGACCCGTCAAAGCCCGTGAACCACTTAGGCTCATCCTTGACCAGTGCTGTAATATCAGAGAGACTGATCTTCCCTCGCAGAGCCGGGGAGTCGTGCAGGAGGCGCGGTGCGATCGCCGTAAGCAGCCCAACATCGGACGGATACGCAAAGAAATTTCGCTGCATCTTTGTGTGCAAGTTGAGCCAGGCGTCTGGCACTGGCCGTCCCGTGGCATAGCTGAAGTAGGCGATGCCGAGCATCGTGGACTCAGTATAGCCGTCTGCACAGTGTATAAGGATCTTCCGGGGAGGCAGCCGCTGTACCTGCTCTGGTTGTTGGGTCGCCGACGCTGCGGACGACAAGTCGGACATCGTGACGTCGCCATCGTTATCGGACTCAGGAGAGCCGGGGAAAGATGGATGCGTCCCGTGAGCCAAGTGGTAGATCCACTTACAAGTCTCAAGGATAATGTCTGCCTCGGAATGAGACCAGGTGGGAGCCAGGATGCTCCCCGACGACGGGAAATCAAGGTAGTGTCTCCCGAGGCATTCTGCACCACCCTCAGCAATGGCCAGAAGAGGGTCATGATCCAACCGTCCCAGGTCGCTACATTCAATTAGGATATCATAGCCCTGCGCTTCCTCGGTCGCCTGGTCGGGGGTTGGACCTAGCCACACGTTGTGAGCAACCTCTGAGGCCTCGGTCATGGAGTACATCTCGGCACGCTCCTGGCTGGGGAAGTCGAGCACATTGCCCGTTGGTCGGCCAGTGGAGTCGATAGCGACAATCTCTGGGTGGCTGTTTTCGAACTCGACAAAGGGGCTTACGCAGATAAATGTGTTATATACAGGAAGGTGGTGACGCTGTACCTCGTGCTTGTCGCGCCATCGCTGCTGGGCCGCAGCAATATCCCAAGCAAGCTTCCGCACCGCCACATCGTCGAGGCCGTAGACGACAATGTCGGATGTCATGGCGGCTTTAGCGGCCTGGATCTGGAAGTTGCGAACCGAGAAACCTTCGCGCGGATCAATGTCGAGGAACTCGGGGGTGGCACCTCCGAGCTGGAGAAACTCGTGCGGGGCGATGGCACTTTTAAGACGAGCAACGGTCAGATCACCATCGGCCTTGACGAGCGTGATACCCCTGAGACAGGCTGGGGTCCGGCGGAGGGCACGCTTGCGGGCGATGAAGAATGCCTGCTGGATCTGGTTGCTGGGATGCAATCCGTGGAGCCAGGGGAAAACCTGGGCGGGATCCGGGACGGGTTGACGCGACATATGGTCAAGGGCGGCTGTCACGCCGGAGGCATCAATCTCGTACACAGACAGATGCCCCGACTCGACGCGGTTGTACTTGTCGGGTGGGGACAGCAGGGACTGCTGTAAGCGGTCTTCATCGCTGCTGGGTGACGGGGGCGGCGTGCTTGGCTCCTCCTGCGGCACAGGGCCTGGCGGGCAAACGGGGATGTGCTTGTTCGGCACAGGTCCATGGCCCATCGCCGACGGCGGCTGAGCATTGATATTGTCGAGGGTAATTGTCGACGGCAACGGGCCCAGTTCCGACGAGGGACGGTGCGGAGCGATTGGCCGCGGAAGGGCAATTGTTGCCATCATGGTGGGCAGTCGTCTGTGGGTGTTGCCTTGGGCGCTTGGCGAGAGCGTTCGGCTGTCGGATTGTCGTTCACGTCGGGAATTGGATGGTCGTCATTGACGTGATGGAGTATTCAAGTCGCCGTACGATGAGAAGGGATACTAATATCGATACAAGCTGGGCCGAAGAGCGGAAGATCCCCGTTGAGGAGGCCAGACTCGAGTCGTGTTGCAGAATCGTGCTCGTAGTGTTGTTGAAAGGCGCGATTGCTCTGAGCCGTGGTACGGATCAATGAGGGGAGCTTATCGCTATCCCTGTTGATAACTTGATAGAGCCGATGACTGGCGATCGCAATCGCCGAGCACGATGCAACACAGTGGCAGATAAGGCAATCGAGAGCCGCTACGGCAAACAGCGAGGTACCAGTTGAATGGCCCGGAGGAGTAAAATATAGTTAGAACACCAAGGAATATGAGGGATGATGGAGGAGGGGAAGCACCTAAACAAAGTGGTGGACAGGCCGGCCGTCTGTCGACAGGGCGGAGGGCGGAAGACGCGCCCACATCGAAAGCCGGCGGAAAGGTCGAGCATGGGCCAGGGCCAGGTGGGCGCGCGAAGCGGGGGAGCACTAACGAGGAGACAAGCTGCCGGGTGGGACAAGGCGCTAGTGGGGTAGTCGCCTGGCCTGGATGTCTGGGGTAGACATCAATTCTGGAACTAATGCACGCGTCTGCAGTTCTCATTGCCCTCCGTCTTCATCCTCTTCCTTCTGTTCATCAGGGAAATGGGGGCAAGCGCCTGAGCTCGATCTCGATCCCGGGCGTTGGAAAGGGTGGACAATCCATTCTTCTTTGAGCTATCGATGGCGCCCAGGAAACTGCCACCCGGGTCGTGCCTGGCCTTGGGTTGACAGCTGACTTCACCGATGACCATCAAAACGGCGAGCATGCACCATTCTACGGGCTAGCGCTGTCTAGGCCCAACTGAAGCTTATCCTGGTCCGACAGACTTGCCGAGTGCAGGATTTGTTTGTCTTGTCGACAAGCATGAGGGCAAGCTTCCAATTATCATTCGAAACAAGACGTCAGGAGCGGCAGATGCGACCCCCGGGCGACCCGCTGGCGTCAATTGAAGCAGCTCGTGGGAGGCGTTTGTTTTAGCCCCAGAAGCCAAGACCGGTCTGGCCAATTGGGGCGAGGTTGCTTCTGTGCTCCCCAATCCCTGTCCAATCGCCCATCGCCGGCCGGCGCTGCTTCGTCGTGCATCCTTCGCGGGGAGCTTGCTTTTCAGATTCGAAATCCGATTTCTAATGCTTCGCCGTACATACATCTCAGTCACATTTGCCAATGGGAGGCGGACTAGCATTACCTACCGTGCAGGAAGCTCTCGGTAGCTGTGCATGGGGTAGTCAGCTCTGGTGTGACGTGCCCAGGTTCTCTCCACACTCCCCTCTTTGACTTCCCCCTCCCGTCCTC